>WNFD01000286.1_pt1 | contig 79463 bp, 60 predicted proteins | sample 5400491 | NCBI WGS metagenome assembly WNFD01 (sample SAMN13153343, study PRJNA577476) | soil metagenome | isolation source: 120 cm saprolite under Douglas fir tree site 2 hole 2 replicate 2 | place: USA:California | collected 2015-04-18 | reverse complement strand
TACGACTGGTCCTTGGCCTGGTCGACGCTGCGGCGCAGGGCGCCGCCCACCAGCCGTGCGTGATGACCTGTGCACACCGCGTCGAAGCCCAGCGCGACGGCCCGGTCGAGGACCGCCGCGAACTTGATCTTCTCGTTGCACCGCAGGCAGGGGTTGGGGGTCCGGCCGCGGGCGTACTCGGCGACGAAATCCTGGACCACATCGCGGTCGAAACGTTCGGCCATATCCCAGACGTAGAACGGGATGCCGATCACGTCGGCGGCGCGGCGGGCATCGCGGGCGTCCTCCAGCGTGCAGCAGCCACGCGCCCCGGTCCGGTAGGACTGCGGGTTCGCGGACAGCGCGAGGTGGATGCCGGTGACGTCATGCCCGGCGTCCGCGGCCCTGGCGGCCGCCACCGCCGAGTCAACGCCGCCCGACATGGCGGCCAGCACGCGAAGGGAAGTCATCGTCTACAAAGCGTATGCGAGCCAGGATCGGCGATCACCCCGAGACGGCCCACCTGGAGACGGCCCATCCGGGGCCGGGTCACCCGGGGGCGGTCACCGGGCCGCGCGGCGGGCGCGCTCCACCACCTCGCCGATCACGGCGCCGAGAACGTCCACGTCCTCCTGCGAGGATGTGTGACCGAGCGAGAACCGCAGAGACCCCCTGGCCCTCGCCTCGTCCGGGTCCATGGCGAGCAGCACATGACTCGGCTGGGCCACCCCGGCCGTGCAGGCCGAACCGGTCGAGCAGGCGATGCCCCGGGCATCGAGGAGCATCAGGAGGGCGTCACCCTCGCACCCCGGGAAGGAGAAATGCGCGTTCCCTGGCAGCCTGCCCGGCCCCGGCGGCGCGCCGTTCAGTATCGCGTCCGGCACCGCGGCCAGCACCTGGGCGATCAGGTCGTCCCTGAGCTTGGTGAGCCTGCTGGCTTCGTCATCCCGGCCCGCCACGGTGAGGCCGACGGCGACCGCGAAAGCCCTGATCGCCGGTGCGTCGAGGGTGCCGGACCGCACCTCGCTCTCCTGGCCCCCGCCGTGCAGCACCGGCACCGGCCGGACACCCCGGGCCAGCAGCAGCGCCCCCACGCCCACCGGCCCGCCGATCTTGTGACCGGTGATGGTGAGGGCATCCACGCCGCTCGCCGCGAAGTCCACCGGAAGTTGCCCGGCCGCCTGGACGGCGTCGGTGTGGAAGGGGATGCCGTACTCCCGGGCGATCCCGGCGAGTTCCGCGATCGGCTGGACCGTGCCGACCTCGTTGTTCGCCCACATGACCGTGGCCAGCGCCACGCTGTCCGGGTCGGCGATGATGGCGTCCATCAGCACCTCCGGGCAGAGCAGGGCGGTGGCGTCCACCGGGAGCCAGACCGCCTCAGCCTGCTCATGGCTGGCCAGCCATCCCGCCGAGTCGAGCACCGCGTGATGTTCCACCGCCGTCGCGAGCACCCGCCGCCGCGCGGGGTCGGCGGCGTGCCGGGCCAAGTACAGGCCCTTCACCGCCAGGTTGTCGGCCTCGGTCCCGCCGCTGGTGAAGATCACTTCACTGGGCCGGGCGCCAACCGCCTCAGCGATCTGCTCGCGGGACTCCTCCACCACACGGCGGGCCCTGCGGCCCGCGTTGTGCAGGGATGACGGGTTGCCGACCTGGGCCAGTTCCTCGGTCATCGCGGCAATCGCGGCTGGCAGCATCGGCGTGGTCGCCGCGTGGTCCAGGTACACCACGCAGTCCTGTGCTGACCGCGGGGGCCCGCCCACGCTCTCGATGTACCTCATGACGGCCTTCAGCCTAGTGCACCATCTGCGCAAGTTCTGTGGTGTGCTGACGGGTCCTCGCTGCGCGGCCAGCGACTCCCCGGCCAGTCCCCGGAGCGCGCCCGCACGGTATCCGTCTCGCGGAAGGTGCCCGGCCCGAGAGCGGCTGGCTCAGGTCCCGGCGCGCTTCTCGATCTCCTCGGTGAGCTGCGGCACCACGGTGAACAGGTCGCCGACCACCCCGAAGTCGGCCAGGTCGAAGATGGGCGCCTCAGGATCCTTGTTGATCACCATGATGGTCTTGGAGGTCTGCATGCCGGCCCGGTGCTGGATGGCGCCGGAGATGCCCACCGCCAGGTAGAGCTGGGGTGAGACGGTCTTGCCGGTCTGGCCCACCTGGAACTGGTGCGGGTACCAGCCCGCGTCGGTGGCGGCGCGGGATGCGCCGACGGCCGCGCCGACCGAGTCGGCGAGCTTCTCGATGAGAGCGAAGTTCTCCGCGCCACCCACGCCGCGGCCACCCGAGACGACGATGGCCGCTTCAGTGAGTTCCGGGCGCTCCCCGCGCTCCTGCACCACCCGCTCGGTGATGTGCGCCGCCTTGGCGGCGTCAGTCAGTTCCACGGCGACCGGCTCCAGTTCGGCGGGGCCCGGTGCAGGCTCGGGGGTGGCGGAGTTCGGCCGTACCGCGACGATGGGCGTTCCGGTGCGCACCCTCGACTGGACGATGATCGCCCCGCCGAAGATGGACTGCTCGGCGACCAGGCCCGTGCCGTCGTCACCGGCCGCCAGGCCCACCGCATCGGTGATCACGCCGGAACCGGTCTTGACCGCCAGTCGCCCGGCGACCTCCTTGCCCTCCGGCGTCGCGGCCATGAGCACCGCCGCGGGTGACTTCGCGGCCACCAGCGCCGCGAGCACCTCGGCCTTGGGCGCCACGACATAGTCATCGAGGTCATCGCCGTCAGCGACGTAGACCCGGACCGCGCCGAACTCGGCCAGCCGCTCCCGGCCTGCCTCCGCGCCAGGGCCGAACCAGACCGCGGCGGGCTCGCCGAACCGGCGCGCGAGGGTGAGCAGTTCACCCGTGACCTTCTTGACCGTCTCGCCCGAGTGCTCGGCGAGGACGAGGATCTCAGCCATAGACGCCGGCCTCTCTTAGATGAACTTCTGCGCGGCGAGGAACTCGGCTGCCTTCACGCCGCCGTCGCCTTCGTCCTTGACGACCGTGCCCGCCTGGCGGGGCGGCCGCTTCGCGAAGCTGACCACCTCCGTCGTGGCCGAGGCGAGGCCCACCTGGCCCGGGTCGATCCCGGCGTCGGCCAGGCTCAGCGTCTCGACCGGCTTCTTCTTCGCCGCCATGATCCCCTTGAAGGACGGGTACCGCGGCTCGTTGATCTTCTCCACGACACTGATCACCGCCGGCAGTGCTGCCTCAACCGTGTCGTAGCCGTAGTCCGCCTGCCGGTGGATCCGGATCGCCGTCCCGTCGACCTCAACCTTGCTGGCCAGAGAGAGCTGCGGGACGCCGAGTCGCTCGGCCAGCATCGCGGGCAGGACTCCCATCCGGGCATCCGTCGACTCCGAGCCCAGGATCACCAGGTCGAACCCGATCCGGCCGAGCACCTGGGCGAGCGCCTCGGAGGTCTGCAGCGCGTCGGACCCGGCGAGCCCGTCATCGATAAGGTGCACGGCCTTGTCAGCGCCCATGGACAGCGCCTTGCGGATGGACTCGCTGACCTTCTCCGGGCCCATGGACAGGATCGTCACCTCGCCGCCGTGCGCCTCGGCCAGGCGGAGCCCTTCCTCGATCGCGTACTCGTCAAGCTCGTTGATCACCCCGTCCACGGAAGCCCGGTCGAGGCGCGAGTCATCCGGCCGCAACGTGCGTTCTGCCCACGTGTCGGGCACCTGCTTGACACACACAACGATATTCATGACCGGCTGCCGACCTCCTGCCCTCGCGTCCTCTGCCCGGACCCAGCAGAGCACAACAAGACTCCCAAACGGTTTCCACCAGCACTGCCTCGGGGTCCCCGTGGCGCGCCGGATATGTTACTCGTTAGTAGCATACAGTGCCTCATGCAGGCCGCTCCGCGGTGTCATTATGCGAGCTTCGCCGCGGTGTCAGGATGCGAGCTTCGCCGCAGGGTCATGATGCGAGCTTCGCCGCAGGGTCATGATGCGAGCTTCGCCGCGGTGTCAGGATGCGAGCTACGTCGCAGGGTCATTATGCGAGCTACGCCGCAGGGTCATGATGCGAGCTTCGCCGCGGCATCCACGACGTTGGCGAGGAGCATGGCGCGGGTCATCGGGCCGACGCCGCCGGGCATAGGCGCGAGGAAGCCGGCCACCTCAGCCACGTCGGCGGCGACGTCACCGGTGAGCCCGGCGTCGGTCCGGGTGATCCCCACGTCGAGGACGGCGGCCCCGGGCCTGATCATGTCCGCGGTCAGCAGCCCGGGCCGCCCGGCGGCCACGACCACGATGTCTGCCTGCCGGGTGTGCGCGGCCAGGTCCTTCGTGCCGGTGTGGCAGAGGGTGACGGTCGCGTTCTCGCTGCGCCGGGTCAGCAGCAGGCCCAGCGATCGGCCGACGGTGATGCCACGGCCGATCACCGTGACGTCCGCGCCCGCGATCGGCACGTCGAACCGGCGGAGCAGTTCCACGATCCCGCGCGGCGTGCACGGCAGCGGCCCGGGCTCACCGAGCACGAGCCGGCCGAGATTGAGCGGGTGCAGGCCGTCGGCGTCCTTCGCGGGATCGATCCGGTGCAGCACCCGGGTGGCGTCCAGCCCGGCGGGCAGTGGCAACTGGACCAGGTAGCCGGTGCAGGCGGGGTCGGAATTCAGCTCGTCAACGACCGCCTCGACCTCCTCCTGGGTCGCGTCGGCGGGCAGGTCGCGGCGGATGCTCACGATCCCGACCTGGATGGAGTCCCGGTGCTTGCCGTTGACGTAGGCCCGGCTGCCCGGGTCGTCCCCGACCAGCACCGTGCCGAGCCCGGGGACCACCCCGCGGCGAGCCAGGACGGCAACGCGTTCGGCGATCTCACCCCTGATCGTGGCGGCGGTCGCCCGGCCATCCAGGATGCGCGCGGTCATCGCGGTCCCGCCGCCGCGGCGGCCGACCTGGCGCGCTCGGGAACGCATGCTGCGTCTCCCGCTCCCCTCCGGGGCGCTTTAAGACGCCGCCTTCCCTCGTCGCTCGTACCTCGCTCCTCAGTCCAGGCGGCGCCGCGCCCCTCCGGCTCGCTCACTGTGTCTCCCGCTCGCCTCCGGGGCCCCGCCCGCCTCCCCATTCCCCCTTCACTGCGCCGCCTTCCCTCGTCCCTCGTTCCTCGCTCCTCAGTCCAGGCGACGCCGCGCCCCTTCGGCTCGTTCATGGTGTGCCCCTCCAGTCCCTGGTCCAACGCCGAGTCCCGGCGCGAAGAATCAGTGGAAGAAATGGCGCACGCCGGTGAAGTACAACGTGATCCCGGCCGCCGCCGCGGCCGCGACGACCAGTTCGTCGCGCACAGAACCGCCGGGTTCCACGATGGCCGTGACCCCCGCCTCGGCCAGTACCTCCAGTCCGTCGGGGAACGGGAAGTACGCGTCGCTGGCCGCGACCGCGCCACTCGCTCGCTCGCCCGCCCGGGAAACCGCGAGCCGGGCCGCGTCCACCCGGTTCACCTGGCCCATGCCGACGCCCACCGTCGCGCCGCCCGAAGCGAGCAGGATGGCGTTGGACTTTACCGCCCGGCAGGCGCGCCAGGCGAAGGCCAGGTCGGCGAGGACAGCGCCGGACGCCGGCGGGCCCGCCTTCAGCGCCCAGTGCGCCGGGTCATCTCCGGGGGCATCCACCCGGTCCGGCGTCTGGAGCAGCATGCCGCCGTCCACCTGACGCCACTCGGCGTCGGCCCGCCCTGGTGAATGTGCCGTTGCCGGGGTTATAACCCGTGCCATGTCACCTTCACCGGCATCGGCGCCGCCCTGGCCGGACTGGCCGGACTGGCCGGACTGGCCGGAGCCAGTGCGCCCGGCGGACACTGGTGGCGGGCACGCCAGCAGGCGCAGGTTCTTCTTCGCGGTCAGCACGTCGAGCGCATCCGGGTCAAAGCCGGGCGCGATGACCACCTCGGTGAAGATCTCCGCGATCTGGCGCGCCAGTTCCGCGGTCACCGGGCCGTTCGCGGCGATCACCCCGCCGAACGCCGACACCGGGTCACTGGCGTGCGCCTTGCGATGCGCCTCGGCCAGGTCAGCGCCCACCGCGATGCCGCAGGGATTGGAGTGCTTGATTATCGCGACGCACGGCTCGGCGAAGTCAAATGCCGCGCGCCAGGCCGCCGCGGCGTCGACGTAGTTGTTGTAGGACATCGCCTTGCCGTGCAACTGGGTTCCGGCGGTGATCCCGGTGCCCTCACCCGCGGCGGCAGCCGCTCTGCCCTTGAGGTAGAGGGCGGCCCGCTGGTGCGGGTTCTCCCCATAGCGGAGCACATCGCGCCTGGTCCACACCGCACCGGTCACGTCCGGCCAGCCGGTCTCGCGGGCGGTCTCGTCCGGTGCGTAGGCGGACGCGAACCAGGAGGCGACGGCACAGTCGTAGGCGGCGGTATGCGCGTAGGCGCGTGCCGCGAACCTGCGCCGCGCCTCAAGCGTGAATCCGCCGTCCGCCGCCGCCTCCAGGAGCGCCCCGTACATCAGCGGGTCGGTGATGACCGCAACGTGCTGGTGGTTCTTCGCCGCAGCCCGGACCATGGCCGGGCCGCCGATGTCGATCTGCTCGACGCACTCCTCCGGAGGGGCGCCGCCAGCCACTGCGGCCTCGAACGGGTACAGGTTGGACACGAGCACCTCGAAGGGCGCGATACCCAGGTCGCTGAGCTGGGCCCGGTGCGCGGGCCGGCTCAGGTCGGCGAGCAGGCCGGCGTGCACCGCCGGGTGCAGGGTCTTCACCCGCCCGTCCAGGCATTCCGGGAACCCGGTCACATCCTCGACCCGGGTCACTGGCACGCCCGCCGCGGTGACCGCGGCCGCCGTGCTGCCGGTGCTGACGATCTCGACGCCAGCGGCGTGCAGCCCGCGGGCCAGATCCACCAGCCCGGTCTTGTCGTAAACGCTGATCAGCACCCGCCTGATCGCTACCCTCGTCACCGGCCGACCCTCGCCTTCCGGCCCTGGACGGACCATCCCTCGCGGACCATCCGGCCCACCGTCTCCACCAGCAGGGAACGTTCGGCCACTTTCACCCTCTCATGCAGCGTCGCCACGTCATCGTCGTCATGCACAGGCACGGCCACCTGCGCGATCACGGGGCCGGTGTCGGTGCCCTCGTCTACCAGGAAGACCGTGCACCCGGTCACCTTCACCCCGTACCCTAGGGCGTCCCGCACGCCGTGCATGCCAGGGAAGGCCGGCAGCAAGGCCGGGTGGGTGTTGATGAAACGGCCGCCGAAGTGGCCAAGGAACGAAGGGCCCACTATCTTCATGAAGCCCGCCGAGACAACCAGGTCGGGCTCGAAGGCCGCGCAGGACTCGGTGAGCGCCACGTCCCAGTCCGCCCGGGACGGGAAATCCTTGACCCGGTGGGTGAACGCCGAGACTCCAGCGCGCTCCGCGCGGTCCAGTGCCTCGATGCCTTGGCGGTCCGCACCGACCGCCACGACCGCCGCCCCGTACGCCTGATCGGCCGACGCGTCGAGCAGGGCCTGCAGGTTGGTTCCGGCACCCGATACCAGAACGACCAGGCGTGCGGGCATGCGGCCACCATAACGTCGCGGCGCTCCGCTGTTGGCCGGGACCCTGCAATGCTTGGTGCAAGACTCACTGCAATATACCTGGTCAGAAGGGATAAAGCCGGCTGATAGTAGGGCAATGCCGGCTCGCTGTAAAGACACCAATAGTCCAACGTTCAGCAAGCTCAACCTCTCCCGCCGGCCGGCCGACAATCCCGGCGCGGCACGTCACTGTGGAACTGGGCCGCCCATGCGTCCGGCCGGGGTCCGCATCTTCGACCGGGCGCACGGGCGCAGGGCCGTGCGAGCGGAAGGACGGGCCGATGGAAGCGAGCGGAACACAGGGACCGATAGGCACGGTCCTTGTCAACTGGAGGATCAACGATCCGGCGAGTGCCGACAGGGACCGGTGGTCATGATGTGTGCTCGTCGTGTCTGCGGCTGCACGCTGCGCAGCAACCTCGTGCGAGTCATCCTCGTCGCCTTCGCCGTCATCGTGCTGGCCGGCGGGACGGCGACGGCCATCCAGGACGTGCTCAACGCGATCCTCATCGCCACATCGGTGCTCGTGGCCGCGATAGTGGCTTTCTTCGCGATTCAGGTGCACCTATCCAGGAAGCAGGCAATTCAAGAGAGGCGGGCCGTGCGTCCCCAGCCAGCGCGTCCCCGGCCCGTGCCGGCCGTGACGGCGCCCAGGCCTGCCCCGGCCGTCCCGGCGCCGCCGCAGAAAGCGGCCCAGGCCCCCGCCGACGGCCCAGGCCGCCACGCTCATCGGCGAGAGGGAGACCCCGGCGAGCTAGCCGACTCGCGAGCGCCTAATGGCGGGACGCGGCTGAGCGTGCCGTCATAACGCCGCAGACAGTCAGTGCGGGCATCCCTCAGGTGCCCGGCGATGGGAGAATTGCCTGGCCAGGCTGGCCCCGGTGGATCTCGATGGGCCTAGATAGCGGTATAGGCCAGACTAAGATGTTGTGTCTGGATCTGCTAGCTGCCAGCCACCGCCCGGCGAGCCCCCTGGAGAACTGCCGATGGCCCCCCCGCATCCCGCACCTCCAGATCCCGCGCCGCCACCCGCCAAGGAATCAGGTACCGAGCAATCACGGGCTGAGCCGGGTGCGGCCGAGCCGGGTGCGGCTGAGCCGGGTGCGGCTGAGCCGGGTGCGGCCAAGCCGACTGCGGCCAAGCCGACTGCCCCGCCGCCAGCGGCGATCCCGGCGCGGCCGAAGGCCAGATCCGTGCCGCCGGCCGACGCTGCCACCCGGCAGCGCGCGGTCGCGGCGCTCTTCCTGGCGCTGCTGAGCCTGTTTGGCTTGCTTGGGCTCAATAATCTCCAGCGTGGCATTCCCATCGCGGCCTTCGCCCTGGTGGCGGGCGCGCTGGCGGTCTGGCTCGGCAGCACCTCGATCTCCCGGGCCAGGCGCGGCGGCACCATGTCACCGAGATCGTCGGTCACTGCGATCGCGATCGGCGCCATCGGCGTGCTGCTGAGCGGTCTCCTGCTGGTCGGGTTTGCGGCCTTCGGCAAGCAGGTGGCGACCTACACCCAGTGCCTCAGCGGCGCGAACACCATCGCGGCCCAACAGGCCTGCAAGGACCAGTTGGTGCACGCGGTAGAGGGCCGGGCTTCCAGCCGATAGCCAGGCACGATAGCGACCCACTCAATGAGGCCTGCGAATGGTCTGTGAGGGGTTCTTTGAGCGAACGGCGACGTGCAGCCAAAGAAGACTCCCCTTACAGACCACCAGGTCACGGCAGGGAGGCGGGACCGGGAGCCGGCGGGGAGGTGCCTTGTTCCCTGTCCTCGTCATCGGCCCAGGGATCCAGATAGATCCGGTGCCCGCTGTCGTCCGCACCTTCGTCCACCGCGTCACCGGGGCCCTCCGCCCAGGCCGCCGCGCCATCGAACCCACCTGCCGGGGCCGGCTCCCGGCGCAGCCACAGCCAGTTCACAACGCCCGCGGTGACCGCGGCGGCCACGCCCACCTCCAGCGTGGTCACCAGGGCCGTCTGCCAGCCCGACGGCCCCACCGCGGTGAGCCGCCCGCTGCCGAGCGGGCCGCCGGCGAAAGCAGCGAGCACACCTATCGCGCAGCCGGTCACCACCCCGCACCCGAACCCCCACAGCGGCGCGATCTCGATCGCCGGGGTCGGCGCGATCCGCACCGTCAGCAGACCCCCGAACGCGCCCGCCAGGTACGGCACGCTGAGCACCGCGACGGACGCCCACGGGGGGACGGCGGAATGCGCCCCTGATGGCAGCGCGGCCAGCATCGGCAGCATCGGCAAGGACCCGAGCGCGGACCCCGTCGGCGCCACCACCGTGCCAGTCCCGAAAGCGAACCCAGGGCCCAAGGCGAAGCAGACCGCCCAGACGATCGCGTTGGGCACGTAGCCGACCTGGATCAGCAGCAGCAGCACCGCCCCCACGGCACCTGGGGCGAGCGCGCTGTTCACCGCCCTGAAGCTGCCCAGGCTGGTTGCGAGCGAAGCACCCGCGAGTATCGCCCCCGCTCCGATGAGGACGGCCAGGGCGCCGACCGATCCCAGCAGCAGGCAGCGCGGCCGTGGCGGCAGCAGCCGCACCAGCCGCCCCCAGGGGGCGAGAGCGCGCGCGCCGCCGAGCCCGCCCGCCACCAGCGCCAGCAGGAACCCAGCCACCACGGCCTGCGGCAACGACGGGGCGGCCAGTGACGAACGGCTGGCCAGCGCGAGCGCACCAGCGAGCAGGGCGTAGGGCACGGCCAGGGCCAGGGCGGCGTAGCCGACCTCGGCGAGCCTGGACACCTTGCCCTTGCGTACCACCCAGCGGCCGGCGCGCCAGAGCAAGGCGCCGGGCAGCAGGACGAGGCCGAGCGGGAGCATGCCGATCCGCCCCGCGCCGTGCAGGGCAAAGCCGACATGGTGGCCGACCAGCCAGAGCGCCGCTGCGGTGCGCAGCACCCCGGGCAGGCCCAGGCCGGCATGCGGCGCCGCGATCCAGCCCGCGAGTACCAGCAGGGTGAGCACCACGAGCCCGCTGCCGGCGGCCGCGACGGCCGCGATCGCCCCGGTGATGACCAGGGGGCGCCCGCCCCCTGGTGACGACCAGGTGCCGCCGCTGCCACCGGTGCGTTCGGCAGGCAGGGCGGAAGCGGTCACAATGCCCAATCCTGGCCACCCGAAGCCCCAGCCAGGTGGAGGCGCGCCGTCCGGCCGGGGCGCCACCCCAGGCTGGGCGGGCGGAACCGGGCTGGGCGCTGCCGGGGTCTTAGCGGGCCAGCATCACCTCGCGGGCCAGGCGGGCGGTCTCGCTGGGTGTCCGGCCGACCCGGACCCCCACCTTCTCCAGCGCCTCTTTCTTGGCCTGGGCGGTGCCCGCGGACCCGGAGATGATCGCTCCCGCGTGGCCCATGGTCTTTCCCTCGGGTGCGGTGAAACCGGCCACGTAGGCGATCACCGGCTTGCTGACGTGCTCCTCGACATAGGCCGCGGCACGTTCCTCGGCGTCGCCGCCGATCTCCCCGATCATCACGATCGCGTCGGTCTCCTGATCTGCCTCGAAGGCCGCCAGGCAGTCGATGTGCGTCGTCCCGATCACCGGATCGCCGCCGATCCCGACGGCGGTGGAGAACCCGATGTCACGCAGTTCGTACATCATCTGGTACGTCAGCGTGCCGGACTTGGATACCAGCCCGAGCCGGCCCTCGGCGCTGATGTCGGCCGGGATGATCCCCGCGTTCGACTTGCCGGGCGAGGCGATCCCCGGGCAGTTCGGCCCGACGATCCGGGTGGTGTGCCCGAGGGCGCCCGCGTATGCCCAGAACACGGCGGTGTCGTGCACCGGGATGCCCTCAGTGATCACGATGACGAGTGGCACCCGCGCGTCAATGGCCTCGATCACCGCTGCCTTCGTGCCAGCGGGCGGGACGAACACCACCGAGACATCGGCACCGGTGGCCGCCACCGTGTCGGCGACCGTGCCGAACACGGGCACGGCGGTGCCGCCGAGGTCGACCGTCTGGCCGGCCTTGCGCGGGTTGGTGCCGCCGACGACCTTGGTGCCGGCGCGCAGCATCCTGCGCCCGTGCTTGGTGCCCTCCGAGCCGGTGATGCCCTGGATCATGACCCGGCTCTCGCCGGTCAGGAAGATCGCCATTTCATGCTCCTGTCGCGGGCGCGCCGGCCCTGTGCGGCGTGTCAGCCTGCCCGGTAGCGGCAAGTTGCGCGGCGCGGCGCGCCGCGTCGTCCATGGTCGCGACCTGCTCGACCACGGCGAGGCCCGCCTCATCCAGGATGCGCCGTCCCTCGGCCGCGTTGTTACCGTCCAGGCGCACCACGATCGGGTGCCCCACCTGCTCGCCGCGAGCACCGAGCATCCCGATCGCCGAAACGATGCCGTTCGCGACCTCGTCGCATGAGGTGATGCCGCCGAACACGTTGACCAGGACGCTGCGGACCGATGCGTCGGACAGCACGATCTCCAGGCCGTTGGCCATCACCTCGGCGGAGGCGCCGCCGCCGATGTCGAGAAAGTTGGCCGGCTTGACCCCGCCGAACTCCTCGCCGGCCTGGGCCACCACGTCCAGGGTGGACATGACCAGCCCGGCCCCGTTGCCGATGATCCCCACCTGGCCGTCGAGCTTCACGTAGTTGAGGTGCTTGGCCTGGGCCCGAGCCTCCAGCGCGTCGGCAGCTTCCGGGTCGGCGAACCGGGCGTGCTCTTGCCGGAAGGCGGCGTTGTCGTCCAGGGTGACCTTGCCGTCCACGGCGAGCACATGATCCTGCTCGGTCAGCGCCAGGGGATTGACCTCGACCAGCGTGGCGTCCTCGTCGGCGAACACCGACCAGAGCCGCTCGGCGAGGACGGTGGCCTCGGCCGCTGCCTCCGGCGGCAAGCCGCCGGCCTCGATGATCTCGGCCGCCTTCGCTGAGTCCACCCCGGCCAGTGGATCGATCGGGATCCGGGCCACCGCGCCCGGGTTGGTGTGCGCGACCTCCTCGATCTCCACGCCGCCCTGCACCGAGCAGATGGCCACGAAAGACCGGGCGGACCGGTCGAGCAGGAACGACAGGTAGTACTCCTGCGCGATGTCGCTGGCCTGCGCGATGAGGACCTTGTGGACCGTGTGGCCCTTGATGTCCATGCCGAGGATCTGGCGGGCCTTCTCCTGCGCCTCTTGCGGCCCATTGGCCAGCTTGACGCCGCCCGCCTTCCCCCGGCCGCCCACCTTCACCTGGGCCTTCACGACGACCAGGGGGGCGCCACCGGCCGCGAAGCCCGCCGCGATGTCACGGGCCTCCTCGGGCGTAGCCGCGACTTGGCCGGGCTGCACCGCCACCCCGTACTCCGCGAATAGCTCCTTCGCCTGATACTCATACAGATCCACGTGCGTCCGTCCTCGGGTCCGGATGGATTCCGCAGGCAGCCTATCCGTGGGCGCCCGGGATGCTCGCCTCGGGCTCGCCGAGCGTCGAGCGGACCCACGCCACGATGTCGTGGGTGGACGCACCGGGGGTGAAGATCCTCGCCACGCCCATCGCCTCAAGTTCGGTGATGTCCGCCTCGGGGACGATGCCGCCACCGAACACCGTGATGTCCGTGGCGTCACGCTCTGCCAGCAGTTCCAGCACCCGGGTGAACTGGGTCATGTGCGCACCGGACAGGATCGACAGCCCGATCGCGTCGGCATCCTCCTGGATCGCGGCCGCGACTATCTGCTCCGGCGTCTGGTGCAGTCCCGTATAGATGACTTCGACCCCGGCGTCCCGCAGCGCCCTGGCCACGACCTTGGCACCCCGATCATGTCCATCAAGGCCCGGCTTGGCGATGACAACCCGGATGGCGCCCATGCCTGCCTCCTCCCGGAGCGGTTCTGGTCTTCTACGCAGGGTAGCGCCCGCCCGCGGCCCCACAGCTACAGCTTCTCGATAGGCGCATAACGCAGCACCAGGTGCTTGACCCCATAGTCCCCGCCGAAGTCGATCTTGGCTTCAGGATCGTCGCCCGAGCCCTCGACGGACAGCACCGTGCCCAGTCCGTAGGCGTCGTGCGTCACCTTGTCGCCTGGCGACAGCGACGGTACCCGCCGGTTGCCGGGTGAGCGGACCCCGGGCCGCTGCGCAAGGCGCTCCGCGGCCGGTGCCACCGCTGACGCCTCGTCCCGGCGCCATTCGATGAGGTGCTCGGGTATCTCGGTGAGGAACCTGGACCGCTTGTGGTACGCGGGCCTGCCCCACCAGGCTCGCGCTACGGCCCGGGTCAGGTACAGCCTGCGCTGCGCCCGGGTGATCCCGACGTAGGCCAGGCGGCGTTCCTCCTGGAGTTCCTTGTCGTCGTTAATCGACCGCTGGTGCGGGAAGACGTTCTCTTCCATCCCGGTCAGGAACACCACAGGGAACTCCAGGCCCTTGGCGGTATGCAGGGTCATCAGCGTCACCAGGCCGCCGTGCTCCTCCCCCTCCGGGATCTGATCGGCGTCCGCGACCAGGGAAACCTGCTCCAGGAAGTCCGCGAGGGTTCCGTCGGGCTGTGCTTGCCTGGGGGGGCGACCCCCCTGGAATCCCCCGCTTTGCGCGTCGAACTCCCTCGCCACCGAGACAAGCTCGTTGAGGTTCTCGATCCGGCTGGCGTCCTGCAAGTCGGTGGATTCCTGCAGTTCGGCGAGATAGCCCGAGCGGTCCAGCGCCGCCTCGGCCAGGTCGGCGACCGGCATCCCGGTCGCCGCCGCTTCCCGCAGCCCGCCGAGCAGGTCGTTGAACGACTCGATGGCGCGGACCGACCTGGTGGCCAGCGCGGGTGCGTCCCCGGGCCGCCGCAGCGCCTCCGCGAACGTCATCCGGTCCCGCGCCGCAAGCGCCGCCACGCTCGCCTCGGCGCGCTCGCCGATGCCGCGGCGGGGCACGTTGAGAACCCGCCGCAGTGACACCTCGTCGGCGGCGTTGGCGATCAGCCTCAGGTAGGCGAGCAGGTCACGTACCTCGCGGCGCTCATAGAAGCGGACACCGCCGACCACCCGGTAGGGCATGCCGGCCCGGATGAAGACCTCCTCGAAAACCCGGGACTGAGCGTTGGTCCGGTAGAAGACCGCTACCTGCCCGGGCGTGGCCTCGCCCTCGTCGGCGAGCCGGTCCACCTCCTCGGCGACGAACGCCGCCTCGTCGTGCTCGCTGTCCGCCACGTACCCGGTGATCGGCGGCCCGTCGCCCTGATCGGACCAGAGGTTCTTCGGCATCCGGCCGGTGTTGCGGGATACGACGGCATTCGCCGCGGCCAGGATGTTCTGCGTGGAGCGGTAGTTCTGCTCCAGCTTGATCACCGTGGCGTCGGGGAAGTCCCTGGTGAACTCCTCGATGTTGCGGATCGTGGCGCCGCGGAAGGCGTAGATGGACTGGTCCGCGTCGCCGACCACGCAGAGTTCTCCCGGCGGGACCGGCTCGATGCCGGCCTGCGACTCGGCAGGAAGCGCGCCGGCGGTGCGGATCTGGCCAGCGGAGCTGTTTCCGTTAGGGAATGGTTGGGGTTTTCCGTGCCCGACCAGCTCTCTGACCAGCATGTACTGCGCGTGATTGGTGTCCTGGTACTCATCTACGAGCACGTGCCGGAACCGGCGCCGGTACTCCTGCGCGACCTCGGGGAACGCCTGCAGCAGGCAGACCGTGACCATGATCAGGTCGTCGAAGTCCATCGCGCCGGACGCGACCAGGCGGCGCTGGTATTCGGAGTAGGCCTCGGCCAGGGCCTTGTCCCGGTAGCCGCTGGCCCGCGCGGCGAAGGTCTCGTAATCGATCAGTTCGTTCTTGAGGTTGGAGACCTGTGCGTGCATGCCCTTGGGCGGGTGGTTCTTGGCGTCGAGGTCGAGTTCCCGGCAGACCAGCGTCATCAGCCGCTGCGAGTCGGCCTGATCGTAGATCGAGAATGACGACGGGTAGCCGAACCGCGTGGCCTCGCGGCGGAGGATCCGCACGCAGGCCGAGTGGAACGTCATCACCCACATGGCCCGGGCCCGCGCGCCGGTCAGCGAGGCGGCCCGGGCCGCCATCTCGCCGGCCGCCTTGTTGGTGAAGGTGATCGCCAGGATTTCGCGCGGGCTGACCTGCCGCTCGGCGAGCAGGTAGGCGATCCTGGTGGTCAGCACCCTGGTCTTGCCTGAGCCCGCCCCGGCCACGATGAGCAGCGGACCGCCCTCGTGCACCACGGCGGCACGCTGCTGCGGGTTCAGGCCTTCCAGGAGGGAATCAGTGGCTACGGCGGTCACCTGCCCAAGCGTAGGCGCTGCCGCCGACACCGCGGGCGCACCGCGACGGCGGGGCCGCGGTCGCGTCGCTACTTGGCGCTGCTATTTATCGGGCACCAAGGTTGCGGTGGCCCTGGTCAGGGTCTCCTTCTTGAAGAAGCTCGGGTAGACGAACCGGCAGTAGAGGAAGACGAGCAGGCCGACGAGCGCAGCCCCGGCCGCGATCACGAACGCACCGCCGATCTGCCAGTGGATGAAGGGCACCGTCCACATCGTGTAGTCGTTCGCCGTGGCCACGTCGTAGTCCAGCCACACGCTCCACCCGCCGAGGAAGAACAGCATCAGGGCGCCGGCGACCGGCAGGATGCCCTGCATCCACAGGTTGCGCGCGCTGCTGGTCAGATTCCGCCGGTAGTACCAGGCGCAGGCGAAGCCGGTCAGCCCGTAGTAGAACGCGATGTACAGGCCGATGGCGATCACCGCGTCGGCGATCACCCCGATGCCGTTGGACGAGTAGTTGAACGCCACATAGACGGCGATCGAGATGGCGCCCATGACGATCGTGGACACAGTCGGGGTGAGGTAGCGCCGGTGCATCTTCGAGAACGCGGGCGGGATCGCCTTGTACACGGCCATCGACAGGGTGGTCCGCGCGGTCGGCAGGATCGTCGTCTGGGTCGATGCCGCCGCCGAGGAGAGCACCATCAGCAACAGCAGGTGGCTGAGGAAGGAACCGAATCCGGAAGTGCCGAAGACATTGCTGCCCTGGATCGACAGCACGTCGCCGGCGTTCGCCACGTTGCCAAGGCCATTGCCGGTGGTCTTGATCCCGGCGAACGACTGCATGGAGAGGATCACGATCGCGTAGGTGACCAGCAGGATCACGGTGGACAGGATGGCCGCGCGGCCCGGGGTCTTGGTGCGGTCCTTGGTCTCCTCGTTGATGGCGACCGCCGTGTCCCAGCCCCAGTAGATGAAGACCATGAGGATGAGGCCGCTGGCGAAGGCGCTGAAGCTGGAGATGTGGAACGGGTTGAACCAGGACAGGCTCGGCGTGAGGTGCCCGGCCGGGGCGTGCCCGGTGCCGACTTTGACCAGGGCCGTGACCGACAGCACCAGCAGCATCACGAGCTCGATGCTCAGCAGCGCCTTCTGGAAGTTCGCGGAGACCTCGATGCCCCGGTAGCAGATATAGGTCATCACCGCGATCCAGAGCACGCCGACCAGCAGCACCCAGCCGCTGGTGGGGTTGGACCCGATGCCCTTGGCGTTGAACAGCAGGAACCCGTACTGCCCCGCGACCTGGGCCAGGCTGGCCATCACCAGGACGTCGGCGGCGATGATGGCCCAGCCGCCCGCCCAGCCCGTCTTGGGGCCGAATGCGCGCGTGGCCCAGGTGAACGTGGTGCCGCAGTCCGGGTCAGCCTTGTTCAGCTCGCTGTAACCGATGGACGTCAGCAGCATCGGCACGAATGCGAGGACCGCCACGGCTGGCGCCTGTAGGGCGACGGCCCCCACCACGAACACCAGCGTCGCCGCGATGCTGTAGGCCGGAGCGACCGAAGCAGTCGCGATGATGGTGGTGGAGATCAGCCCGAGGGCGCCTGATTTGAGGCCCTTGTCAAGCGGCTTCTCCAGAGAGACCTGTTCCGTGGTGGTGGCCATGCCTCACCCCTCCTGGCTGTCACCGGTCCAGTCCTGGCAGTCGCCTGTCCAGTCCTGGCTGTCACCCACTGGCGCCACGAATCGCGTGATCACCTGCGTCGATTCTGCTCCCCGGCGCGACCGCGGTCGCGTCCGGTACACGTGCTCCCTAGTGATGCTGCGACGGTTCTAGCACGAATATGGGCCTTTCGGCAACGATTTCAGTTGTAACAGCTATGTATCACGACTGGTCCCGTGCTCCGTTGGTGAACCGAAGGCTAGGATCGCCCGTATGCGCATCCTTCTCGTCGGGGCCGGGGGGGTCGGCACGGCATTCGCCCGGATCGCGGCCCGCCGCCCGTTCGCCGAACTGGTCATCGCCGACTACGACCTGGCCCGCGCGCAGCACGCGGCGGCCGCGCGGGACGGCTACCGCGCCGTCCAGCTGGACGCACGCGACGAGGACACGACGGCGGCGCTGCTGATCGAGTACTCCTGTGACGCGCTGATGAACGCCGCCGACCCGCGTTTCGTGATGCCGCTCTTCCGCGCGGCGCTGCGGTCCGGCACCCACTACCTGGACATGGCGATGTCGTTGTCGCATCCTGACCCTGATGCGCCGTACAGCAAGACCGGCATCAAGCTCGGCGACGACCAGTTCGCCCTGGCTGACCAGTGGGAGCGGGCCGGCCGGCTGGCCCTGGTGGGCATCGGGGTCGAGCCGGGACTCTCCGATGTGTTCGCCCGGCACGCGGCCGACGAATTGTTCAGCGACATCGATGAGCTCGGGGTGCGGGACGGCGCCAACCTCCAGGTGGCCGGCTACGACTTCGCTCCCACGTTCTCGATCTGGACCACCATCGAGGAATGCCTCAACCCGCCCGTCATCTGGGAGCGCGACCGCGGCTGGTTCACCACCCCGCCGTTCAGCGAGCCGGAGATCTTCACGTTCCCGGCCGGGATCGGCCCGGTGGAATGCGTGAACGTGGAGCACGAGGAGGTGATCCTGATGCCCCGCTGGATCCAGGCCGGGCGGGTCACCTTCAAATACGGCCTGGGCGCCGAGTTCATCGGCGTCCTGCAGACCCTGCACAAGCTCGGACTCGACGCCACCAGCCCGGTGCAGGCCGGCGCGGCGAGCGTGTCCCCGCGCGACGTGGTGGCCGCGTGCCTGCCGGACCCGGCCACGCTCGGGGACCGGATGACCGGCCTGACGTGCGCCGGCACCTGGGTCACCGGGACCGGGAAGGATGGCGCGGGGCGCGAGGTCTACCTGCACCACATCGTCGACAACGCATGGTCGATGGCCGAGTACGGCTCCCAGGCCGTGGTGTGGCAGACCGCCGTCAACCCGGTCGTGGCGCTGGAACTGATGGATTCCGGCGCCTGGTCCGCCGCGGGCGTGCTCGGCCCCGAGGCGCTGCCCGCGCGGCCGTTCCTGGACCTGCTGGCCGACTATGGTTCGCCGTGGGCGTGCGAGGAGCGGACCCCGGCGGCTACCCCCCGAGCACAGCAAACACCCTGAATACCTAACGGAGGCTCGTCGTGGATGACTTGCGCAACTTCATCGGCGGACAGTGGACCGACATGGCGTTCGACCGCCGGTCTGAGCTGATCGATCCGAGTACCGGCGAGGTGTTCGCCACCGCGCCGGTGTCCAGCGAGGTCGAGGTCGATGCGGCCGTCGCGTCGGCCGCGGATGCCTTCCCCGGCTGGCGGGATGCCACCCCCGCGGAACGCAGCCTCGCGCTGCTGCGGATCGCGGACGCGATCGAGGCCCGGGCCGACCAGTTCGTCACGGCCGAGTCGCAGAACACCGGCAAGCCGCTCGCCCTCACCGCGAGCGAGGAAATCCCGCCGATGGTGGACCAGATCAGGTTCTTCGCCGGCGCGGCGCGGATGCTCGAAGGGCGCTCCGCCGGTGAGTACATGTCCGGATTCACCTCGTTCGTCCGCCGGGAGCCGATCGGCGTGTGCGCGGCGGTCACGCCGTGGAACTACCCGATGATGATGGCGGTCTGGAAGTGGGCGCCCGCCCTGGCGGCCGGCAACAGCATGGTGCTCAAGCCATCGGACACCACGCCCTACTCGACGCTGCTGATGGCCGAGCTGATGGGTGAATTCCTCCCGCCTGGCGTGTTCAACGTGATCTGCGGCGACCGGGACACCGGGCGCGCCCTGGTGTCGCACCCCGGCCCGCAGATGGTCTCCATCACCGGCAGCGTGCGGGCGGGCCGCGAGGTCGCGGTCGCGGCCGCCGCCGACCTGAAGCGCGTCCACCTGGAACTCGGCGGCAAGGCGCCGGTGATCGTGTTCGACGACGCCGACGTGGCCAAGGCGGCCGAGGCGATCGCGATCGCCGGGTACTTCAACGCGGGGCAGGACTGCACGGCCGCCACCCGGGTCCTGGCGGCCCCGCGGATCCACAACGAATTCGTGGAGGCCCTGGCCGAACAGGCCAAGGGCCAGACCGTAGCCGGGCCGGACGTGCCGGACGCCGACTTCGGGCCGCTGAACAACGCCACCCAACTGGACCGGGTATCCGGGTTCATCCAGCGGCTGCCCGACCACGCCCGGCTGGTGACCGGCGGGAAGCGGGCGGGCGACCGCGGCTACTTCTTCGAGGCCAGCGTGGTGGACGGACTGAGCCAGGACGATGAGATCATCCAGAACGAGGTGTTCGGCCCGGTCATCACAGTGCAGCAGTTCAGCGCCGAGGACGAGGCACTGGCCTGGGCGAACGGGACCGAGTACGGCCTGGCCTCCTCGGTCTGGACCACCGACCACGGCCGGGCCATGCGGATGGCCCGCGCGCTCGACTTCGGCTGCGTGTGGATCAACACGCACATCCCGCTGGTGGCCGAGATGCCGCACGGTGGCTTCAAGCACTCCGGCTACGGCAAGGACCTGTCGATGTACGGGTTCGAGGACTACACCCGCATCAAGCACGTCATGTCGGCCCTGGACTGATCCGGTGCCATGTGGGGCTGGCCATAGGATCGGATCGTGCTGGCTGACTCTGAGGTTCACCGGGTACTCGTCGTCGCCGCCCACCCGGACGACATCGACTTCAGCGCCGCCGGCACCGTGGCGCTGTGGACCGATGCCGGGATCGACGTCACCTACTGCCTGGTGACCGACGGCGACGCGGGGGGTTACGACGAGTCGGTCCCGCGGACGGACATCGCGCCGTTGCGGCGTAAGGAGCAGACGGCGGCGGCTCACTGCGTCGGCGTCCATGACCTGCGGTTTCTCGGCTACCCCGACGGCAAGGTGGAACCGACGCTGAAGCTGCGCCGGGACCTGGCCCGGGTGATCAGGCAAGTCCGCCCGGACCGGCTGGCCTGCCCGTCACCCGAGCGGAACTACCTGCGCATCGGCGCCAGCCATCCTGATCACCGCGCGGTCGGATCCGTGGCGCTCGACGCGGTCTACCCGGACGCGCGCAACCCGTTCGCGTTCCCGGAATTGCTGGCCCACGAGGGGCTCGCCGCCTGGACCGTACGTGAGGTGTGGATATCTGCCAGCCCGGCCGCCGATCACTACGTGGACATCACGGAGACCTTCCCGCGCAAGCTCGCCGCGCTGCGCGCGCACGAGAGCCAGACCGGGCAGATGGAGGGACTGGAGGATTTCCTGCGCGGCTGGCTGGCCCGCGCGGCGGGGCAGGGCGGCTTGCCCGAAGGCCGCCTCGCAGAGGCGTTCCAGGTCATCAACACCGCCTGACCCCCCACCCAGCCCGCAGCCCGACTGTGGCATTGAGCGGGTTATCGGCCGCTCAATGCCACATCGACCGTGTGACGCGCATGCCTCGCTGGGGCTGGTGCCGACCAGGTCGGGCGGCTTAGGTTGGCATCACATGCCACTACCGTCTCCTGAGGAGTCGTACCGTAGCCTGCCGACAAAATGGAGGGAGGAAGCGGCGCTTCGTCTCGGCCGCGACGCCGGGGTTTCCGCGCCGCAACCTTAATGACCAGGATCACCGTCAACGTCGACGGAGTCGCTTACGAAGACGACGTCGAGCCCCGTCTGCTGCTTGTTCATTACCTGAGAGAAACCGTCGGCAAGACCGGCACCCCCATCGGGTGCGATACCTCCAACTGCGGTGCCTGCACCGTGCTGATGGACGGGACCTCGGTCAAGAGCTGCGCCGTCCTGGCCGTTCAGGCGGATGGACGCAGCATCACCACCATCGAGGGCCTCGCCAACGGCGAGTGGCACCCAATGCAGCAGGCGTTCCACGCCGAGCACGCGCTGCAGTGCGGCTACTGCACTCCCGGCATGATCTTGGCCGCCGTCGACCTGCTCCGGGACAATCCACACCCCACGGACCAGGAGATCCGGGACGGGCTTGAGGGCAACCTCTGCCGCTGTACCGGATACCAGAACATCGTGAGCGCCGTGCGGCGCGCGGCCGAGGCGGGGGTGACGGCACAATGACGACGACGACAGGGGCCGAGGCCCAGGCGGCCGCGGAGAAGGCTGGCACGGAATTCGGCACGCCGCGCCCCCGCAAGGAAGACGCCCGGCTGGTCACCGGCCAGACGACCTGGACCGACAACCTCACCCTGCCCGGAATGCTGCACATCGCCTTCGTGCGCAGCCCGTTCGCGCACGCCCGGATCACCTCGGTGGACGTGAGCGCAGCCCGAGGCATGCCCGGCGTGATCGCCGCGTTCTCCGGCGCCGACTTCGCCGATGAGCAAGGCAGCTTGCCGTGCGCGTGGCCGGTTACGCCGGACATCGTCATCCCTGCCCACCCGCCGATGGCCACCGAAGAGGTCCGCTATGTAGGCGAGGCAGTGGCCTGCGTGGTCGCGCGGGACCGCTACGCGGCTGCCGACGCCGTGTCCGCGGTGGATGTGGAGTACGAGCCGCTGCCGCCGGTCCTCGACATCCGGACCGCGCTGGATGACAGTTCCCCGAAGGTGCACGAAGCGGGCAACAAGAGCTTCGAATGGGTGTTCCAGAACGGGGACCTGGACGCGGCGTTCCGCGAGGCACCCGTGGTGATCGAGCGCAACTACCGTCAGCAGCGGCTGATCCCCAGCGCGATGGAGCCCCGCGCCGTGGTCTGCTCCTGCGTGGGCGGTGAGTTCACGCTCTGGTCAGCCACCCAGATCCCGCATGTGCTCCGGGTCATGCTCGCCCTGGTCACTGGCGTGCCTGAGCAGAATATCCGGGTCATCGCGCCCGACGTGGGCGGCGGTTTCGGCTCGAAGCTGCAGGTCACCGCCGAGGAAGTACTCGCGATGCTGATCGCGCGCAAGCTCGGCCGGCCGGTCAAGTGGACCGAGTCGCGCAGCGAGGGCAACATGACCGTGCACCACGGCCGCGACCAGTGGCAGCGGATCAGGGTCGCCGCGGAGCGGGACGGCCGGGTGCGCGGCCTGTCCGTGGACTTGCTCGCCGACATGGGCGCCTACCTGATGCTGGTCACGCCGGGCGTGCCGCTGCTCGGCGCGTTCATGTTCCCCGCCATCTACAAGATGGACGCCTACTCGTTCCGCTGCACCGGCGTGTTCACCACCAAGATGCCGACCGACGCCTACCGCGGCGCCGGACGCCCGGAGGCGACCTTCGGCATCGAGCGGACCATGGACGAGCTGGCCAACGAGCTCGGCATGGACCCACTCGAGGTGCGGCAGCGGAATTGGATCACCCACGGGGAGTTCCCTTACACAACGATCGCCGGGCTCACCTACGACAGCGGGAACTACGAGGCCGCCACGGCCAGGGCCAAGGAACTGTTCGGCTACGACCAGCTCCGCCAGGAGCAGGCGGCCCGGCGGGCCAGCGGTGACCCGGTCCAGCTGGGGATCGGGGTTTCGACCTTCACCGAGATGTGCGGGCTGGCGCCGTCCCGCGTGCTCGGCTCGCTGGCCTACGGAGCGGGCGGCTGGGAGAACGCGTCGGTGCGCATGCTGCCGACCGGGAAGGTCGAAGTCGTGACCGGCTCCAGCGCGCACGGGCAGGGCCACGAGACCGCGTGGAGCCAGATTGTCGCGGACCGGCTCGGGGTGCCGTTCGAGGATATCCGGGTCCTGCACGGTGACACCCAGGTCTCCCCCAAGGGCATGGACACCTACGGTTCCCGGTCGCTGACCGTGGGCGGCGTGGCCGTGCTCTCGGCCTGCGACAAGGTCATCGAGAAGGCCAAGGTGATCGCGGCGGGCATGATCGAGGCCTCGGCCAACGACCTGGAATGGTCGCCGGGGCGGTTCGCGGTCCGCGGCGACCCCGAGAAGGGCGTCACGATCGGCGAGATCGCGCTGGCTACCTTCGCCGCTCACAATCTGCCCGACGGCGTGGAGCCCTCGCTCGACTCCGACGCCACCTACGACCCGGACAACTTCTCCTTCCCGCACGGTACGCACCTGTGCGCGACCGAGATCGACACCGAGACCGGGATGGTCACCATCCGCTCCTACGTCGCCGTGGACGACGTGGGCACGGTGGTCAACCCGCTCATCGTGGACGGCCAGGTGCACGGCGGGATTGCCCAGGGCATCGCGCAGGCACTGTATGAGGAAGCGGTCTACGACGAGGACGGCAACCTGCTGACCACCACGATGGCCGACTACCTGCTGCCGTCGGCCGCCGACCTCCCGCATTTCACCACCGACCGGACGGTGACCGCCGCGACGACCAACCCGATGGGCGTCAAGGGCGTAGGCGAGGCCGGCACGATCGCGTCCACGCCCGCCGTGGTGAACGCGATCATCGATGCGCTGCGGCAGTTCGGCGTGCGCGACGTGCCGATGCCGTGTACCCCGGAACGCGTGTGGCGGGCCATCCAGGCCGGCCGAGATTCCGGCACCCAGGCGCAGAACGGAGCCGTGCGATGATCCCGGCGAAGTTCGATTACGCCCGCCCCAGCTCGCTCGACGAGGCCGTGCGCGCCCTGGCCGATGGCGGCGAGGACGCCAAGGTGATCGCGGGCGGGCAGAGCCTGCTGCCACTGCTCAGGCTGCGGCTTGCCTTCCCCGACCTGCTCGTGGACATCGGCAGGCTTAACGAACTGCGTGGCGTGCATGACGAGGGCGCCACGCTGTGGATTGGCGCGCTCACGACCCACGATCAGGTGCTCCACGACCCGCTCATCGCCGAGCACTGCGGGCTGCTCGCCGCGGCCGCGGCCACGGTCGCTGACCCTGCGGTCCGGCACCGCGCCACCCTCGGCGGCTCGCTTTCGCACGCCGACCCGGCGGCCGACCTTCCCGCGGTGGCGGCCGCGCTCGACGCGACCATCACCGCCCGGGGGCCCGCAGGGGACAGGGAGATCGCCGCGGCCGACTTCTTCGTCGACTACCTGACCACATCCCTGGCGCCCGGCGAGATACTCACCGGCTTCCGGGTGCCCAAGCTCGGCGCGGACTGGGGTTACCACTACGAGAAGTTCCACCGGACCGCCCAGGCGTGGGCGATCGTCGGCGTGGCCGCGCTGGCCCGGCGGTCCAATGGGCACGTCGCGGAGGCCCGGATAGGGCTGACCAACATGGGCACCGTCCCCGTCCGGGCCCGCGCGGCGGAACAGGCCGCCGCCGGGGCCGAGGCGAGCCGCAGCGCCCTGCGGTCGGCCGCCGAGCTCGCCGACGCCGAATCGCAGCCGCCCTCCGACCTGCACGGCGCACCCGATTACCGGCGCCACCTGGCTCGCGTGCTGACCGGCCGAGCATTGGCGGCAGCGTCTAGAGTCTGACGATATGGAACTTGAGCACTCATTTACCATCCCGGTGCCGCCGGAGCAGGCCTGGGAAGTGCTGCTCGACGTCGAACGGGTGGCGCCCTGCATGCCGGGCGCCACCATCGACGCGGTGGACGGCGATGTCATCTCGGGCCGGATCAAGGTGAAGGTCGGGCCCATCGCGCTGACCTACGCCGGCACAGCCCGGTTCACCGAGAAGGACGAGCAGGCCCGCGTGGTCGTCTTGGAGGCGTCGGGTAAGGAGACCCGTGGCACCGGCACGGCGTCGGCGGCCGTGCGCTCGACGCTCCAGGACCTGGGCGGCCAGACCCGGGTCACCGTGCACACGACGATGAACATCACCGGGCGGCCGGCCCAGTTCGGCCGGGGGGTGATGGTCGAGGTAGGAAGCAAGATCATCGAGAAGTTCGCCACGAACCTGGCCGCGCAACTGGCCACCGGCGCCCCGGCCGCGCAGCTGGCCTCAGACGCCCCGGCCGCGAAGCTGGCCTCAGAAGACCCGGCCGCGCAGCTGGCCACAGACGACAAGCCCGCAGCTGTCCCGGCCGGGGCGGCGCAGCCGGTGGGCAGCAGCCAGCCCGCAGCCGCCGCCACGGCCGGCAGCGGCAGCACAGGCGGCAGCGGCAGCACAGGCGGCGGGGAGGCATCCTCGGACGACGCCACGCTCCTCCCGATCGAGGAGCTGAATCTTCCTGTGCGCTCGTACAACAGCCTCCGGCGCGAGGGCGTGCACACGGTCGGAGCGCTGGCTTCCCGCACCGAAAAGGACCTGCTGGCCATCGATGGCCTCGGCCCGCAATCGGTCAAGGAGATCAAGCAGAAACTGGCCGACCACGGACTCGCGCTGGACGGCCGGGCTGCGGAGCCAGCTTCGGCGGCCCCTGGCAATGGCGCGGCCACCGGCGCCACGGCCGGCGGGGCGGCGGCCACCGGCGCCACGACGCAGGGCCTCAACGGGGCCCTGCCGCCACCTCCTGCGGCCCGGCCGCCGGGTGAGGACGCGATCGACCTGCTGAGCGTGGCTGGGCTGCCCGTGCTCAAGCGGGCCCTGCCCGGGATCGGCATCGTCGTCGCCGCACTGCTCCTGCTGGTGCTGCGGTCCCGCCGCAGGCGCCGCCGCGCGGCCGACTCGTGAGCCGGTGACAGGCTTCTCCACCGACCGGTCCGGCGCGGAGGAACTCGACGCGGCGGACCCGCTGGCCCGGTTCCGGGATCGCTTCGTCCGCGCGGATCCCCCGCTCATCTACTTGGACGGCAACTCGCTGGGCAGGCTGCCGCAGGCCACGGCGCAGCGCATCACCGACGTGGTCGGCCGTGAATGGGGGGCGCAGCTCATCGGCTCCTGGGCCCACTGGCTGGACCTGCCGCAGCGGGCGGGCGACCTGCTCGGCCGCCAGTTGCTTGGCGCGGCACGCGGCCAGGTGGTGGTCGCCGACTCGACCACGGTGAACCTCTACAAGCTGGCCTGGGCGGCGCTCGACGACCGGCCGGGCAGGCACGTCATCGTGACGGACGACGACAACTTCCCGACTGATCGTTATGTACTGGAGGGGGTGGCCCGGCAGCGCGGAGCCGAACTGCGGCTCATCCGCACCGACATGGACGAGGGGGTGAGCGAGCAGACGGTTCGCGAGGCGGTCGGGTCGGACACCGCGCTGGTGAGCCTGTCCCATGTGGCTTACCGGAGCGGCGCTCTGGCGGACATGGCCGCGCTCACCGCCATCGGGCACGACGCCGGCGCGCTGGTCCTCTGGGACCTGTGCCACTCGGCGGGCTCGGTGCCGGTGGAACTGGACTCCTGCGGCGCCGACCTGGCCGTCGGCTGCAGCTACAAGTACCTCAACGCGGGCCCGGGCGCGCCCGCCTTCCTGTACGTCCGCCAGGACCTGCAGCAGCGGCTGCGGCAGCCGGTGCAGGGCTGGTTCGGGCAGCGGGACCAGTTCGCGATGGGGCCTGGCTACGATCCCGTGCCGGGAATCGGCCGCTTCCTGACCGGCTCACCCAACATCATCGGCACGGTCGCCGTCGAGGAGGGCGCCCGGTTGCTCGGCGAGGCCGGGATCGGGGCGTTGCGGGCCAAGGGCATGCTGATCACCGACTACCTGATCGCCCTCGCCGACGCGTGGCTCGCCCCGCTCGGCTGCGTGCTGGCCTCGCCCAGGGAGGCCAGGCGGCGCGGCTCGCACGTGTGCCTTCGCCACCCGGAGGCCTGGCGGATCAGCCAGGCCCTCATCCAGGCCGGGGTGGTCGGCGACTACCGGACTCCCGGCCGACTCCGACTCGGCCCCGTCCCCATCAACACCTGGTTCACCGACGTCTGGGATGCCCTGAATACCGCGCGGGTGATCATCGAAACCAAAGCCTACGAGCAGTTCCCCGGCACAGCCGCCCGGACGCCTGCTGACCGCCAGGGCAGCACTCAGTCCGGCAGCAGGCCCCGCACCAGCTGGGAGGGGACCACTTCGACCGGGAACGGCTTGCTGGCGGCAAATGACTCGTCCCCTGCGACGTGCGCTACCTGCTCGTAGCGCCCATCACGCAGCTCGAACACGATCAGTTCGGGCTTGTCCACGTCAGGGACGACGATCCAGTACGACTCGATGCCAAACCGCTCGTACACCGCCTTCTTGATGTTGAGATCGACCAGGGCGGTACTGGGAGACCGGACCTCGATCGCGAGCAGCGGCGGCTCGGTGATCCTGACCCTGCCGATGTGCTCGAAGCGGACCGCCACGACATCAGGGATCAGCTCGGTCTCTATAGACATACGCACCCCAGGCCCGGGAAGTACACGCACATCACTTGGCCGAGCCTGCTCCAAGCTGACGATAAGGGCCGTCAGCACAAGCTGATGGGGAACACTGGGGGCGGGGCTCACGATGAGCACCCCGTCCACCAGTTCGTACCGGCGCCCGTCATCGGGCATCCGGTCCAGGTCGTGAACCGTGAACGGTCGGCTGATCGTCGGCCACGCCTCTGCGATGGTCACAACACCCATAGTGCCTCCTGTCCGCCATGGGGGCCACTCAAGCAGCCCGTACCGACAAACCGGCGGTGGCCCGGAACCCGGGGGTGGGAGTGGCGGGCGGCTTTTCGTTCGGTCAAAATGTGCGGGGTTAGCGGGGTCGGCTGCGCGGTCATTCCCACTCGATGGTGCCGGGGGGCTTGCTCGTGACGTCGAGGACGACCCGGTTGACCTCGGGCACCTCGTTGGTGATCCGGTTGGAGATCGCCGCGAGCAGCGCATCTGGCAGCCGCGCCCAGTCGGCGGTCATCGCATCCTCGCTGGTCACCGGGCGAAGCACCACCGGGTAGCCGTAACTGCGCTCATCGCCCTGGACGCCGACGGACCGCACGTCGGCGAGCAGCACCACGGGACACTGCCAGATCTCGCGGTCGAGGCCCGCGGCGCTCAGTTCCGAGCGGACGATCGCGTCCGCCGCCGACACGATGCGCAGCCGCTCGGCGGTGACCTCGCCGACGATCCGGATCGCCAGGCCGGGCCCGGGAAACGGCTGGCGCCAGACGATCTCCGGCGGCAGCCCCAGCGCCTCCCCGGCCCGGCGCACCTCATCCTTGAACAGCGAGCGCAGCGGCTCGACCAGCTTGAATCGCAGGTCCCCGGGAAGGCCGCCGACGTTGTGGTGGGACTTGATGTTCGCCGCGCCGGTGCCGCCGCCCGACTCCACGACGTCCGGGTAGAGCGTTCCCTGGACGAGAAAATCGACTGATGTCCCGTGACTCCCGGCGTCAGCGGCGATCTGGCGTGCCGCGTGCTCGAAGGCCCGGATGAACTCGCGTCCGATGATCTTGCGTTTTTCCTCCGGGTCGGTGACCCCAGCCAGCGCGGCGAGGAATGTCGTGGCCGCGTCCACCACCGTGAGGTTGGCGCCCGTCGCAGCGACGAAATCCTTCTCCACCTGCTCCGCCTCGCCCTGGCGGAGCAGCCCGTGATCAACGAAAACGCAGCTGAGGCGGGAACCGATGGCCCGCTGCACGATGGCCGCGGCGACCGCGGAGTCGACGCCGCCGGACAGGCCGCAGATCGCGCCGCCGTCGCCGATCTGCTCGGCGACCCGCTCGGTCTGCTCCTCGATGATGCCGCGCATCGTCCAGTTCGGACGGCAGCCGGCCTCGTCCAGGAAGCGGCGGAGGATCTGCATGCCATGCTGGGTGTGCAGGACCTCGGGGTGGAACTGCACACCGTAGAGCCTGCGGCCGGGGTTCTCCACCGCGGCCACCGGGATGGCCGCGGTCCGCGCGGTCACCGCGAACCCGGGCGGCGGGGTCGCGGCGGTGTCACCGTGCGACATCCAGACCAACTGGTGCCCGGGCAGCCCGCCGAGCAGGGTGCCGCCTGGCTGCGCCGCTCCGGCCGCCGGGCCGCGGCCCGCGGCTGGCGCGGATGGTGATACCAGCTCAAGCGCGGTCGCCCCGTACTCGCCCGCGCCGGTATGCGCGACCACGCCGCCGAGGCCCGACACCATCAGCTGGAAGCCGTAGCAGATGCCGAGCATGGGAACGCCGGCGCTGAGCAGGTCTGGTGGCCCGGGCGGGACTGGCGGCGCGCCCGGCGCGTAGACCGACGCTGGCCCGCCGGACAGGATGATCGCCGCCGGGCGCTTCGCGAGGATTTCCGCAGCGGACATGGTGCAGGGCACGATCTCCGAGTACACCAGGCACTCACGAACCCGGCGCGCGATCAACTGCGCGTACTGGGCCCCGAAGTCGACAACCAGGACTGTGTCGAAGTCACTGTCACGATGCACGGTGCCGCCCTCCCTCACTACGTGGCCTTGGCGGGCTTGGGATCGGAATCCTTGGCGGGCGGTCCCGCCGCCGGGCCGCTGGGCGGTCCTGCCGCGGGGCCGCTGGGCTGTGCCGCCGCCGCCGGGCCGCCGGGCTGTGCCGCCGCCGCCGGGCCGCCGGGCTGCGCCGCCGCTGCCAGACCGCCGGGCTGCGCCGCCGCCGCCGGGGCGCCGGGCTGTCCTGCCGCCGGGCCGCTGGGCTGCGCCGCCGCCGGGCCGCCGGGCTGTGCCGCCGCCGCCGGGCCGCCTGATTGCGGTCCTGGCGGGCTGGCGGGCTGGCGGGCCGGGCCGACCCTGACCCGGGCGATACGGCGGCCATCCATCTCGGTGACGGTCAGCCGGCGCCCGGCGACCTCCACCGACTCATGGTCGGTGGGCAGCTGGCCAAGCGTGGCCAGCACGTAGCCCGCGACGGTCTCGTAGGGACCTTCCGGGAGCACGACCCCGGTCTGCTCGGCGAACTCATCGAGGTTCAGCAGGCCGTCCACTTCGATCTCGCCACCGAGCAACTGCTTCGGCTGCCCCTCGTCCACGTCGTACTCATCCTGGATGTCGCCGATCAGCTCCTCGACGAGATCCTCAAGCGTGACGATGCCTGCCGTGCCGCCATACTCGTCCACCACGATGGCCAGGTGGGCCCGGTCCCGGCGCATCTCCGACAAGGCGGACAAGACCGTCTTGCTGGTCGGCAACTGCTTCACCGGCCTGCACACCTCGCCGACGGTGACCGGCCGCGCCATGAACTCAGGATCCAGCAGGTCGCGTACGTGGATGAAGCCGATCACGTCGTCGTAGGACTCCTGGTACACGGGGAACCGGGAGTGCGGCGCGCCCGCCACGATCTTCGCCACCTCGGACAGCGGCGTCGAGGCGGCGATGAACTCCACCTCGGTCCGCGGCACCAGCACCTCGCGGATCTGCCGGTTCGCGGCTTCGAACACCTCCGCCACGATGTGCCGCTCATCGGCGCTCAGCGCCTGGTTACCCACGACCAGGTCGCGGAGTTCCTCCTCGGTCATCACCCCGCGCCCCGCCTTCGGGTCACCGCCGAGGATCCGCACGACCAGGTTCGTCGACCGGGACAGCAGCCAGACCAGCGGGCGGGCCAGCACCGAGATCCGGTCCAGCGTCGGGGCCGCGACCAGCGCCACCCGCTCAGCGCGCTGCAGCGCGAGCCGCTTGGGGGCGAGCTCGCCGAGCACCAGGGTGAAGATCGAGATCGTCCCAGTCACCACGACCAGTGAGACCACCGACGCCACCCCGGAACTGACGTGCTGCCTGATGAGCGCGGCTTTCAGGTCGCTGGCTAGGGTGGCCGCGCCGAAGGCGCCGGACAGCAGCGTCGCCAGGGTGACGCCTATCTGCACAGCGGACAGGAACCGGTTGGGATCCTGGGCGAGCCTGGCCGCGCGCTGCCCGCGCTTGCCCCGCTTCATCAGCGAGTGCACTTGTCCTTCACGCAGCGAGACCAGGGCCATCTCCGCCCCAGCGAAGAAACCGCCGACAAGCACAATGAGCAGAACGATAATGACGTCCCAGCCGACCTGGTTCACGTCTTGATCCCTGACCTCCGCAATCCACCACCGCCCGGGCGGCGGACCCGTTGCCCGACGGCCGGCGGCCGCTGCCGTGGCCGCCAACCCGGCGCATGGTGTCCGCACAGTCTAAGCAGTCCCCTCCGGGGAACGGGCGAAGTCCGCCACCGCACGCCTGGGGTTGCTGGGCATGTTGGGTCGTGGCCGGATGCAAATGCCCCCTGAGCCAGATAGCGTATGGGTCCCGTGGGGACCGATGGCGTCTGGAAAGACAGCGGCAGGCTCGCCGATGGCAGAGAGATCATCTACTTCGACGAGTCACCCGGCCTAGGGCGTGCGGCAGTGCCAGACCTGAGGCCGCTCGCGGCGGACCCCTCACCGGGCGCCACGCCCGGGAACACGCTGCCGGCCCCGGGTTGGCCAGAATCCGGGCTGCGTTGGGACGCCCTTCGCGGCGAATGGGTCGTGATCGCCGCGCAACGCCAGGACAGGACGTTCCTGCCACCAACCGATGAGTGCCCGCTCGACCCGTCGCGGGCGGGAAGGCTCACCGAGATCCCGGCGGATACCTACGACGTCGTCGTCTTCGAGAACCGATTCCCCTCCCTCCGCGCGACGGCCGCCTGGTCCCCCGGGACAGGGCCGCCCGGGGCATGCCAGCCCGGCACAGGCCAGCTAGGCACAGGCCAGCCCAGCACAGGCCAGCCCGGCACAGGTCAGCTAGGCACAGGGCCGCCAGAAACAGGCGGGGTGCCAGGACGGCCAGCCTTCGGGCGATGCGAGGTGGTCTGCTTCACCTCTGACCACGAGGCATCCTTCGCCAGCCTGACCCCGCGGCGCGCCCGGACGGTCGTGGAGGCCTGGGCGGACCGGACCACCACCCTCGGCGCGATGGACGGGATCGAGCAGGTGTACTGCTTCGAGAACCGCGGCGAGGAGATCGGCGTCACGCTCCATCACCCACACGGCCAGATCTACGGCTTCCCGTTCGTCACCCCGATGACCTCCCGGATGGTGACCCAGGCGCGGGGCTACGCGGCGCGCAACGGCCGGAACCTGTTCGACGACCTGGTCGCCGGTGAGATCGCCGCGGGCATCCGCCTGGTGGCACGCAACGAGCACTGGACGGCCTTCGTGCCTGCCGCGGCGCGGTGGCCGTACGAGGTGCTGCTCTTCCCGGCCGACCGGGTGGCCGACATCCCGGCGCTCAGCGACCAGGCACGGTCCGCGTTCTGCGATCTGTACCTTGATGTGCTGCACCGGCTTGACGCCTTGTTCGGCGTGCCCCTGCCCTACATCGCGGCCTGGCATCAGGCGCCGACCAGGGACGAATTCGCCCGCCACGAGTTCGGCCTGCACCTTCAGGTACTGTCCGTCCGGCGGGCACCCGGCCGGCTGAAGTACCTCGCGGGAACGGAGTCCGGCATGGGAGTCTGGATAAACGATGTCCTGCCGGAGGAAGCGGCGCTGAGGCTCCGGGAGGCTGGATGAAACTGCTCGTCACGGGCGGCGCCGGGTACATCGGCAGCGTGGTTGCGGCCCTGCTCGGCGCGCAGGGACACGACGTCGTCGTCCTTGACGACCTGTCCACCGGGCACCGGGACGCGGTCCCGCCCTCCGCCCGGTTCGTCCATGGCACCGTGCGGGACGACGCCGCCACGGTGCTCGCCAGCGGGTTCGACGCGGTGCTGCATTTCGCCGCGAAATCACTGGTCGGCGAGTCGATGGCCAACCCGTCGCTGTACTGGGGGCACAACCTGGGCGGGACACTGGCCCTGCTAGAAGCCATGCGCATAACGAAGACGCCCAAGATCATCTTTTCCTCCACCGCGGCGACCTATGGGGAGCCCGAGAGCGTCCCCATCACCGAGTCCGCACCGACCAGGCCGACCAGCCCGTACGGCGCGTCGAAGCTGGCTGTGGACACGGCGCTGGCCGAGCACGCGCGGATGCACGGCATAGGCGGGGTCAGCCTGCGGTATTTCAACGTCGCGGGCGCGTTCGCGGACTCCGGTGGCCGCTGGTACGGCGAACGCCACGCGCCCGAGACTCACCTCATCCCCAACGTCCTGGCGATCGCGGCCGCGAATGCGGCGGGCGTGCCCCGGCAGGTGCAGTTGTTCGGCGATGACTACCCCACCCCAGACGGGACCTGCATCAGGGACTACATCCACGTGACCGATCTCGCGGACGCGCACCTCCGGGCCCTGGATGCGTGCACGCCCGGCGAGCACCGGATCTACAACCTGGGCGTGGGGAACGGCTTCTCCAACCGCGAGGTGCTGGACATGTGCCGGGAGGTGACCGGGCAGGAGATCCCGGCGGTGATCGCACCGAGGCGGCCGGGTGATCCGGCGGTGCTCGTCGCCTCCGCCGACCGCATCAAGGCCGAGCTCGGCTGGGTACCCGACCGTCAGCTGCGCTCGATGGTGGCCGACGCCTGGGCCTTCACCCAGGTCATGGCCTGATGACTAGGTCCGCCGACGCACACCGGGTCGTTGCCTGGTTCCGGGAGCGCTTCGGCGCAGACCCAGACGGCCTCTGGCACGCCCCCGGCCGGGCGAACCTGATCGGTGAGCACACCGACTACAACGAGGGGTTCGTGCTCCCGTTCGCGCTGGACCGGGGAACGCTCACGGCCGCCGCGCTGACCGGTGGCAGCGTGCTCGACATTCGATCGATGCAGGTGGCCGACGGCGGTGTCACCGTGCCCCTGGACGGGCTGGAGCCGGGCCAGGTGACCGGCTGGGCGGCCTACCCGGCGGGAGTCGCCTGGGCACTGCGCGAAGTTGGTTACCCCGTCGGCGGGGCACGCCTGGCGATCGACTCGGACCTGCCGCAGGGCGCTGGCCTGTCCTCTTCCGCGGCGCTGGAATGCGGGGTCGCGCTCGCCCTGACCCAACTGCACGGAATTGACGTGCCACGGCCCGAACTGGCCGCGCTCGCGCAGCGCGCGGAGAACGGCTTCGTCGGCATGCCGTCCGGGATCATGGATCAGTCCGCCTCCCTGCTCTGCCGGGCCGGCCATGCCCTGCTGCTCGACTGCCGCAGTGGAGAGACCGCCGCGGTGCCGCTCGACCCGGCCGCCGCTGGCCTCGCCCTGCTGATCATCGATACCCGCGCCCGCCACGCCCTGACCGACAGCGGCTACGCGGCCAGGCGCCGCGAGTGCGAGGCCGCGGCGCGCGCCCTTGGCGTCCGCTCGCTGCGGGACATCGACGACGCCCAGGACGCGGTAAGCCGCCTCGCCGACCCGGTGCTGGGCCGCCGGGCCCGGCACGTGATCACCGAGAACCATCGCGTCCTGCAGGCCGTTGACCTGATGCGCGGCGGCCAATTCGGCCGCATCGGGCCGCTGCTCAGCGCCTCGCATACCTCGCTGGCTGACGACTTCGAGATCTCCTGGCCCGAGGCGGACGCCGCGGTGGAAGCCGCCGTCGGCGCCGGGGCACCGGGGGCCCGGATGATGGGCGGCGGTTTCGGCGGTTCGGTGATCGCCCTGGTCCCTGAGGACGCCTCGCCGGTCCGCGCCGCGGTCTGCGCGGCGTTCGACCGCCGCGGCTGGCCCGCCCCGGGATTCCTCGGCGCGCCACCCTCGGACGCCGCGCGCCGGCTCAGCTAGTGCGATTCGTCTCACTCTCCCCGCGAAGGAAGATAGATGCCGGTTTACGACGACGCCGTGGCGATCGCGGACGACCTGGCGCAGCTACGGCACGAGATCCACCGCGAGCCGGAAATCGGGCTCGACCTGCCGAGGACCCAGCAGAAGGTGCTCGCGGCGCTGGACGGGCTGCCGCTGGAGCTCACCGTGGGCCGGGCCCTCAGTTCGGTCACGGCGGTGCTGCGCGGTGCCCGCCCCGGCCGCACGGTGCTGCTTCGGGGCGACATGGACGCGCTGCCGGTGAGCGAACGCACGGGCCTGGCCTACTCGTCCCAGATCGATGGCGCCATGCACGCCTGTGGCCACGACCTGCACACGGCCATGCTCACCGGGGCCGCCCGCCTGCTGTCCGCCCGCCAGCCCGGGCTCGCCGGGAACGTGATCTTCATGTTCCAGCCGGGCGAGGAGGGCTTCGCCGGGGCCAGGCTCATGATCGACGAGGGCGTACTCGACGCGGCGGGTGAGCGGCCGGCCGCCGCGTACGCACTGCACGTCGCCTCCGCCCAACTGCCCGCAGGCATCTGGGCTACCCGGCCCGGCCAGGTCATGGCCGCCGCGGATGTGCTCGACGTCACGGTGCGAGGGCGCGGCGGGCACGGCTCGCAGCCGCATCACGCGAACGATCCCATCCCGGCCGCCTGCGCGATGGTCACTGCCCTTCAGACGCTCGTGACCAGGCATTTCGACGTCTTCGACCCGATCATCATCACGGTGGGCAGCTTTCACGCGGGCAGCACGGACAACGTGATCCCCGACGAGGCGCGGTTCCTCGCGACGGTCCGCTCGTTCTCCGCGGCGGCCCGTGACCAGGTGAAAGACGCCAGCGTCCGGCTGGTGGCCGACATCGCCACCGCGCACGGGGTGCGTGCCGAAGCCACCTATGCCGACGGGTACCCGATGACCGTCAACGACGCGGGCCAGGTCGCGTTCGCCGAGCAGACTGTGACCGAGGTGTTCGGCGACGGCCGGTTCATCCGCATGCCGAACCCGCTGCCCGGGTCGGAGGACTTCTCGTTCGTTCTCGATCAGGTACCCGGTGCCTTCATCATGATGGGCGCCTGCCCGGTCGGCACCGACCCAGCCGGCGCGCCGTTCAATCATGCCGCGGACGCCGTGTTCGATGACTCGGTGCTCGCCGACGGCGCCACACTCCTGGCCGAACTGGCCCTCCGCAGCCTCGCCGACCCGGCCTGAAGCAGGCGCCGACGTCCAGGCCGGGCCGGGCGGCAGCGCCGCTCGGAACGCGCCCGTCAGAGGCTTCGGAGCGTACCCGTCAGAGGCTGGCGACGTCGGCCTGCTTGGCCCGCACCGCCTCGGCCGCCTTGCGGAGCGCGGCGAGTTCCTCCTCGGTCAGGTCCCGTTCCACGACGGCGCGGACCCCCGAGGCGCCGATCTCGGCTTCGACGCCCAGGTAGACCCCGGAAATGCCGTACTGGCCATCCACCCACGCGCAGACCGGCAGCACCGCACCGGAGTCCTCAGCCACCGCGCGGGCCATCCGGGCCGCTGCCGCCGACGGAGCGTAGTAAGCGGACCCGGTCTTGAGCAGGGCGACGATCTCGGCCCCGCCGGACCGGGTCCGCTCGACCAGCGCATCGATGTCCGCGGCGGAGAGCAGGCTCGCCAGGGGCTTGCCATCGACGGTGCAGGCCGACGGCACGGGGACCATGGTGTCACCGTGCGAGCCGAGCGTGAGCGTGCGCACCGACCCGACCGGCACGCCGAGGCGTTCCGCGACGAAGTAGGTGAACCGGGCGGTGTCCAGCATGCCGGCCTGGCCCAGCACGCGGTGCGGGGGGAAGCCGGACACGTTGGCGGCGAGCGCGGTCATCTCGTCCAGCGGATTGGACACCACGATGAGCACCGCGTCCGGGGCATGCTTGACCACGTTCTCCGCGACACTCCGGACGATCTTGGCGTTGACTCCGATCAGGTCCATCCGGCTCATGCCGGGTTTGCGGGGCAGCCCGGCCGTGATGATGACGATCGACGATCCGCCGATCGCCTCATACCCTTCTCCGGCTGGTCCCGTGGTCTGCCCGGTCACAACGGTCTCGAAGCCTTCGACCGGCCTCGACTGGTTCATGTCGAGGGCGAGTCCCTCTGGCTTCCCCGGCACGATGTCGGTGAGCACGACCTCCTCGAAGATGTCGTACTCAGCCAGCCGCTGGGCAGTGGTCGAGCCGTAGAATCCGGCGCCGACGACGGTTACCTTCCCGCTGCGGGTCATCTCCGCTGATCTCCCTTCGGGCCCGGGGGTGCGTCCCCCGGCCAGGACTGCACGCCTGCTCGGTGGTCAGGAGGACTGTACGCCGCTCAGCAGTCAGGCGGACATCGCCGCGGCGAGGTTGGCGTCCAGCGCGGCGAGGAACTCCTCGGTGGTCAGGAAGGGCGTGCCATGGCCCACCAGAACCGCCAGGTCCTTGGTCATCTTGCCGCTTTCCACCGTCTCGACGCACACCCGCTCAAGAGTCTCTGCGAACCGGGTGACCTCGGGGGTGCCATCAAGCTTCCCGCGATGCGCGAGCCCGCGGGTCCAGGCAAATATCGACGCGATCGGGTTGGTCGAGGTGGGCTTGCCCTCTTGGTGCATCCGGTAGTGCCGGGTCACTGTGCCATGCGCGGCCTCTGCCTCGACCGTGCGCCCGTCCGGCGTCATCAGCACGCTCGTCATCAGTCCGAGAGAGCCGAACCCCTGGGCCACCACGTCGGATTCCACGTCACCGTCGTAGTTCTTGCACGCCCACACGATGCCTCCGTCGCCCTTGATTACCTGGGCGACCACGTCATCGATGAGCCGGTGCTCGTAGGTGTTGCCGGAGGCCTCGAACTCGGCCTTGAACTCGGACTCGAACACCTCCTGGAAGAGGTCCTTGAACCGGCCATCGTAGGCCTTGAGGATGGTGTTCTTCGTGGACAGGACGAGCGGGAAACCCCGGTCGAGCGCATACCGCATGGTTGAGCGGGCGAAGTCGCGGATCGAGTCGTCGAAGTTGTACATGCCGAGCGCGACGCCGCCCCCGGTGAACCTGGCCACCTCGAGCTCGAACGGCTCCGCGCCGGAGTCCTCCTTGTCCGGCGTGTACGAGATCCGCACCGTGCCAGGTCCCGGCACCACGAAGTCGCTGGCCCGGTACTGGTCGCCGTGGGCGTGACGGCCGATGATGATCGGCTTTGTCCAGCCGGGCACGAAGCGCGGAACGCTGGACACCACGATGGGCTCGCGGAACACCACGCCACCGAGGATGTTGCGGATGGTGCCGTTGGGCGAGCGCCACATCTTCTTGAGCCCGAATTCGGCGACCCGGTCCTCGTCGGGGGTGATCGTCGCGCACTTGACCCCAACGCCGAAGCGCTGGATGGCGTGCGCCGCGTCCACGGTTACCTGGTCGTCGGTCGCGTCGCGATTCTGCACCGACAGGTCGTAATACTTCAGGTCGATGTCCAGGTAGGGCAGGATCAACTGGTCCTTGATGAACTGCCAGATGATCCGAGTCATCTCGTCGCCGTCAATCTCGACGACGGGATTCTGTACCTTGATCTTGGGCATGCCGCCGACTTCCCTTCGTTACCTGCGCCTTGCTCGTGGGCGGGTCTCCGCCACCGCTCTGCTACCCGGACATCCCGGCGGCCCTGGGGGCCTGGCGAGCCCGGTGGGCCCGGTCACGACGGTGTCGGCAGCACGAGACCGGCGACCAGCAGGCCGGTGGCCAGGACGCCCAGCGCCGTCACGTCAACAATGCGCCGCCTGGAGGCCAGCATTCCGACCTGGCGGTCGGGCAACGCCAGCCTGGCCAAAGCGGCGACGAACAGCGCGCCCGCCAGGGCCAAGGTACCCCCGCGGACGTACTGCTGGCCCTGCCAGATCCACGCCACCGCGCCCACCGCGACGGCCAGCACGATGCCATAGAGAAGCTGCGATCCCCGCGCGTCTTTGCGCCTTCTCGCCCGCCGAGTCCCAGGCGACGCGCCTCGGCCCGCAGCGCCCTGTTCTCCGGGCACGGCGCCGTCCCAGGCTGACCGGGACGTCACCCGGTCCGGCGCTCCGTGCCCAACCCCCACTGTGCCCTCCGCCGCGGGCCTCACCGCTGGGCCAATGGCGTCCAGGTGAGGTCCCGATCACCGATGTATTCACTGTCCGGCCTTATCAGCCTATTGTCCGCGTGCTGCTCCATGACGTGGGCCGTCCAGCCGGCCATCCGGCTGACCGAGAAAACCGGGGTGAACAGGTCTGTCGGGATGCCGAGGTAGTGGTAGACGCTGGCGGCGTAGAAGTCCACGTTCGGGTACAGGCCCTTCTCGGCGGAGACCACCTTCTCCATCTCGCGCGACATGCGGTAGTACGTGTCGTCACCGGATGTCTCCGCCAGTTCCGCGGACAACTGGCGCAGGTGGGTGGCCCGCGGGTCCTCGGTCTTGTAGACACGGTGCCCGAAGCCCATGATCTTCTCGCCTCGGCCCAGGCGCTCGCGGACCACCAGGCCCGTAGCGGCCACCGGATCGTCGGGTGCGTCCGCCCTGATCGTCTCCAGCCCGCGCATGACCTGCTCGTTCGCGCCACCGTGCAAGGGCCCCTTGAGCGTGCCGAGCGCGGCGACGACCGCCGAGTGCATGTCCGACAGGGTTGCGGCACAGACGCGGGCGGCGAACGTGGAGGCGTTCATGGTGTGATCGGCGTGCAGCACCAGGCAGGTATCCAGGATCTCCGCCTCGCGGGGAGATGGCGACGCTCCGCGCATCTGAAGCAGGAAGTTGGCCGCGATTCCCAGCCCGGGATCGCCTGGCGGGCTCTGGATGCCTCGCCGCGCGGCGTCATACGCGGCGACAAGGATGGGCTGCTGAGCGGTGAGCCTGGCTGCCTTGCGGGTGTTCGCCTCGGGAGAATTGGAGTCCTTGTCCGGATCGTCGGCGCTGGCCAGCGAGACCAGGGTGCGCATCGCCTCCATCGGTTCCTGGCCGCCAGATATCTCGGCCAGGCCGGAGTTGACGAGCTTGCCCAGGGTGCGTCCGGCGGCGATCTCGGCCCGGAAGCCGTCGAGTTCCGCCGCGTCCGGCGGCGATCCTCGTTGCAGCAGGTAGGCGATTTCCTCGAAGGTCGCCGCCCTGGCGAGCTGGTGGATGTCGTACCCGCGGTAGAACAGGCGGCCAGCCTGGCCGTCGATATCGCTGAGCGCGGTGGACGCGGCGACAACGTCAGCCAGGCCCTTGGACGGCTTGTCCGCCATTTCGTGTTCCTCCCGATGGCTCGCTCGGCAGTGTACTTCCGCTGCTACCCTCCGGCCGCCGCCGGCCGGCTCGGCACCGCGTGCGGAAACCGCATCGCCGAAACGTGGTAGGACACCGCTCCGAGAGGGTAACTGCACGGAGAGACATCAGTGACTGCTCGGGTAGGCAGGAGGAACGGTCGTGGACGGGCCCTATATTCGCATTGAGGACACCGGGGCCGTGATCCCGCTGTGCGAGCAGGTGACGACGATCGGCCGCGGCGACGGGGTCGACGTGCATCTGGCCGACCCGAGCGTCTCCCGGCTGCACGCCGAGATCATCCGCCGCGGGCCATATGCCTACGTCACCGACCTTGGCTTATCGCGAAACGGCACCCGCGTCAATGGGCGCCCGGTAGCCCGCCGCGTCCTCGAGGACGGGGATGTGCTCACCTTCGGGGCGGCCCGCTGCCGGATCGGCGGGATCCCGCATGAGGACTTCACCGCCGAGGTCGAGTTGCGGCGCTCCGCCAGCCCCGAGCTGACCCGCAGAGAACTTGACGTGCTTACCTCACTCTGCCGCCCTGCGCTCTCGGATGAGGCCTTTGTCGCGCCCGCGACGGCTCGCGAGATCGCCGCGGACCTCGTCGTCACGGAGGCGGCCGTCAAGCAGCATCTGCTGCGCCTCTACCAGAAATTCCGCATTCCCGAGGGCCCGAACCGGCGGGTCCGGCTCGCCAACGAGGTCGTGGCGCTCGGGCTGGTGCGGCCGCTGCCACCGACCGGCCGCACGGAGCCACCCCAGGCCCCGCGCCACAGTGCCCGGGCGGCCCCGGTACGCGCCAGCGCGGGCCCGGCCGTCCCGGCCGCGAGCGCGACCGTAGCCCCGGCTGTGAGCGCAGGCCGGGCGCCGGTTACCAAGGCAGCGAGCCCGCACACCCCCGCGGACGGAAACCTGCCTGACCGGCAAGCCAGCTAGACATCCCGTGGATATTGGCCGACAACGCACCAGGCTGAAGATCCGCGGAACGCCCTAACGCCGCGGCGCGGGCTGCTCTTGATGTTCCCGCCGGAACTCCGGACGTTTCACGGCACCGGGCTCACCAGAGCCGGAAGTGCCAGAGCCGCGGCCGCCAGAACCGGAAGTGCGCGATCTGGGATATCCCGTGCCAGCCCGGCACGTGCCGGATGAGGTCCGTCGGTGCCACCAGCGGCCAGTAGGCGGCTGGCGACGATGCCGCTGCCGCGAGCGCGGCCACGGCCAGGGCCCACAGCCCGATAAGCGCCACAGCCTCCGTCGTGCGCGTGCCGATGATCGCGGTGAAGATCCGGTTGAGCTGGCGTCGTGACTTGCCCGAGCCAGGCCCGAGCCCGTAGAAGGCCACCAGCGTCCCTGCCCCGTAGGCCACGGCCCGCGGCATCGAATCCACCGGCACGGTGACCAGCGTGACCACACCCACCCCGGCCGCCACCGCGAGCGCCAAGGGCGCGAGCAGCACGGAGGCGAGTACCGACCGGACCAGGAACCAGGGGAAGGCGGCCGCTGCGAAGAGATGGTCGGTCGCCCGCGCGCCTCGCGCGGTGCGTCTCTGGTCGACACCGCGCTGGGCCAGCTCGCCCGCCCGCAGCAGCACGATGGCAGCGAGCGCGAGCAGTGTGCCCGCGACCGGAAGCGCCACGCTGACGCTCACCGCGATCACCATCGTCGCCAGGACAAGCATCGGATGCCGACGCTGCACCGCACCTGCGTAGCCTGCCGCAGTCGGGGCCGGCCCACCTCCAGCAGGCCAGTTGCGGCCGGAAAGTGTCCCGGCCCGGCCATTACCGGCGACCGCCCCAGCGGGAGCGTAGGCGACCGGAGGCAGCATGTCGGCGTAGTCGCTGGGCCAGGCCTGCGCGCTGGGGATCGGCCGGGTACCTGGGCCCGCTGCGAGCCGTCCAGCGGGACCCGCTTCGGACAGGCCCCGGCCGGCGAAACCCGCCGCGATCGAACCCGGGCCAGCCAAGCCCGGACCGGCCAAGCCCGGACCGGCCAAGCCCGAGCCGGCGAAACCCGCCGCAGCCGCTACCCCGCCGGCGGCGGCCACTGCTCCGGCGGCACCGGCGACGCCCGCCGCCCCGATGCCACCCGCCCCGTTGCCACCCGCTCCGTTGCCACCCGCTCCGTTGCCACCCGCTCCGGCCGCCGCACCTGCTACCGGGGCCCAGCCCGGTGTGCCATCCAATCGCGTGCCAGCGGCCGTCATGGCCGACGCCATCTCCGGGCCTGCCCCCCGCGCCGCCGGGAACATCAGTGCCGACCCGTCGAGGGCGGCCGCCGCCGCGCTGAGCTGCTCTGCGGACGGACGGCGGCTGGGTTCGCGGCCGAGCGCCGCCGTCAGCAACGGCAGCATAGGCGCGGCCACACCAACGAGATCGGGGCTGCCGTTCACGATCCGGTAGAAAATCGTCTCGTAGGAGCCGGTGCCGAACGGAGCACGCCCGGTGGCCGCGAACGCGACCGTGGCCCCCCAGGCGTGCACATCGGACGCCCGGCTGCTCTGCTGGCCCTCGATGACCTCCGGGGACAGGTAACCGGGTGTGCCCATGAACATGCCGGTCATGGTGAGCCGGGTCGAGTCCAGCGCCTGCGCGATCCCGAAATCGATGACGACCGGCTGCCCGTTCACCAGCATCACATTGCCCGGCTTGAGGTCGCGGTGCACCACGCCGGCGCCGTGTACGGCGATAAGCGCTTCGGCGAGCCCGCAAGCCAGCCGGGCAAGTGGGGCACCACGCAGGGGGCCCTCCTCGCGCACGAACTCGTCCAGGGTCCGGCCGGGAACGTACTGGGTGACGATGTAGGGCATGTTGCCCGTCACGTCGGTGTCGATCACCTCGGCGACGAAGGGGCTCCGCACCAGGCGCATCGTCTCGACCTCGCGGGCCAGGCGGCGGCGGGCGTTAGGGTCACCCGCCACGGACGGACGGAGCACCTTGATCGCGACGCTGCGATGCTCGGAGTCGCGGGCCAGGTAGACAACGCCCATCCCGCCCTCACCGATACGGTCGAGCAGACGGTAGGGTCCTAGCCTGTCTGGCATCTGGTCGTCTGGAGTCATGGCTCCCCCCAGCCTACGAACTACACGCGCGTTCCCCGGTGTAGACGGCGCAGGATGTGGCCGGGTATTCCTGGCCAGTACGGCTAGGCTCCGGTGACCAACCTACGCAACGCCTCTGCTGCCTGGGCATTCTGCTCGGCATAGCCGACCAGAGCCCGGGCAAGTTCTGCTGCCCACTCCTGAATCTGCACCGGCTGACGGGACAGCACAACCCCCCGCACTTCGCGGCAGATCTCCGCGAGCGGCTCACCCGAGCGCACGGCCAGCGACATTACCCGGTCCCCCAGCCGCACTGTGATCTTGGACACTTCGCCGGGGCGCCCGCGCATACGGTCAGACACGGTCCTGTCACGCTCGATAGTCACGACCCCGGCCGGGAGCGCTCCGCCGAGCGACTCGGTGAGTACCTTCGCGTAGACGGCCACGTCAGCGCTGTCCGCGCGGAGCGCGGCGGTGACCATCTCCAGGTCGGGGCCGTCCCCGGGCTCCATCATCGGCGGGCACCCTGCCACTTCGCGTGCGCCGGCCGGGCCTGGGGCGGTTTCGCCTGCGGCCGCGGGCCGCCTGGCCACCGCTGGCTCGTGTTCACGTGACGCATGGGCTCCGCTGCTCCTCTCCCCGCGATGATGGGGCGGGACCGGCCGCGCCCCTCTAGCTCGCTCATCGGCCGGCGAACGTGGCCTTCCCAGGCCCATTCTCGACGAAGCTGCGCATTCCCGTGCGCTGGTCCTCGGTGGCGAACAGCCCGGCGAAGTGCAGCCGCTCGATCTCGAGCCCAGTATCAAGGTTCACTTCAAGGCCCTCGTCAATGGCCTGCTTGGCGGCCCGCAGGGCGGCGGCGGGGCCGGTGGCATACCGGCCGACGAGGTCACGGGCCGCCTGATAGACGTCCGTGTCAGGGACAACCTTGTCCACCAGGCCGATGGCGAGTGCCTCTTGCGCGCCGACAAACCGGCCCGTGTACACGATGTCTTTCGCCCTGGCCGGCCCGACCAGGCGGGGCAGGCGTTGCGTGCCGCCGGCTCCGGGGATGATGCCGAGCAGGATCTCCGGCTGGCCGACCCGCGCGCTCTCACCCGCGACCCGGAAGTCGGCGCAGAGCGCGAGTTCGAGGCCGCCGCCCAGTGCGTACCCGGTCACCGCCGCGACCACCGGCTTGGGAATCTTCGCGACCGCGGTGAACGATTCCTGCAACCGCCGCGTGTCGGCCGCCATCTGGCTGTAACCGGCCTCGGCCATCTCCTTGATGTCGGCGCCGGCCGCGAAGACCTTCTCCCCGCCGTAAAGGACCACGGCACGGATCGCCGGGTCCTGCGAGACCTGCGCGGCGGCCGCCGCGATCTCACCCTGGACCTGGGCGTTGAGCGCGTTCATCGGTGGCCGGTCGAGCCGGATCGTGGCCACCGCCTGCTCAGTTTCCACGTGGACGAAGTCGCCCATGCCGCACCTCCATGCCCGGGCCACGATCTTACGGGAGGGCCAGCCGCGGCCGACCAGGGAGCCCAGGACAGAAACCCCAGGACCAGCAGCCCAGAGCCGGAGCCAAGGACCAAGGCCCGGAGGTCAGGGCCAAGACCGAGGACCGCGATGCGCCGGCCAAGGCCCGGGGCGGCCAGCGCCGGAGCCAAGGACCGGAAGTGCCAGGCCGGGCCCGGCGGACCTGGCCGGAGCCAAGGACCGCAAAAACCAGGCCGGGCCCGGCCTATCTGAGCCGGTGCCAAGGACCGGAAGTGCCAGGCCGGGGCCCGGCCGACCTAGGCCGGTGCCAAGGACCGGAAGTGCCAGGCGGGGCCCGGCGGACCTGGCCGGAGCAAAGGACCGGAAAGGCCAGGCCGGGGCCTGGCCGACCTGGGCCGGAGCAAGGGACCGCGAAGATGCCAGGACAAGGCCAAGCCGGTGTGCAGTCCAGGTGGGCTTACTCCCGCGGTTCCCGGGCTACTCCCCGGCTGCCCTGGGCAGCGGCACCTCCGGGTCGTCCAGGAATGACTGAATCTCCGCCTCGCTGTAGCGGCGATGCCCGCCGAGCGTCCTGATCGAGTGGAGCTTGCCCTGCTGCGCCCACCGGGTGACGGTCTTGGGGTCGACCCGGAATAGCGCCGCCACCTCCGAGGGAGTCAGAAGTCGGTTCTCGGGACGGATGTCTGGCCTCACGATGACGGTGTCCTTTCACGTGCGGGAGAGCAAGTAACGGAAAGTGACACGGCGGCGTCATGCGATTGGCATAACGCGATGCGGTATGTCATGGCCCCCCCAGGGCTTTGCGGATACCCCTGGCACAGCACCGTGCACATAGCGGCTGAGCAGGCGATACATGCTAGACGCCATACACGGCGCAACGGTTTACTTGCGCCACGTAACACATGAGCCGGCGATGCCTACACAGAATCGGGCGCGCTGCGGTCAGCGACCGCACGCAATCGGGCGCGCTGCAGTCAGCGACCAAACCGGGTTACAGCGACCGCCGCCGACCGGCTGCTCAGCGCAAATCGCCGGTCGTCATCCCGGCCGGGACCTCGGGCAGGGTGACGAGGCCCATCTCCGCGGCCGAGGCCAGCAGGGGGTGCCGGGGAACCACCCGCACCGTGTACCCGAACGGCCCGGGCCGGCCGAGCTCGGCGTCGCCGGCGTACCGGGCCACCCCATCCTCCCCTGGCGTCCCCTCGACGGTCAGCACGTTGCAGTCCGGGTTGATGATCTCGTCCTCGTCGCCGAGCCTGCCGTAGACCACCTCGACGGTCACGTCGTCGGGCGTCAGCGTTCCCAGCCGGACGCTGGCCCGCACGATCAGCTTGCCGCCGGGGACCTGATCGCCGTCGAGCGCCTCTACGTGCTCGATGGCCACCCCACTCCAGGCCCGGTTCACCCGTCGCTTCCACGCGGCGAGTTCCCGGGCCGCGGCGAAGGACCCGGGTGCTCCCGCACTGCCGTCGGCGAGCGCGCGGGATGCCCGCGCCGCGGGCAGGTACAGCTCCGTCGCGTACTCGCGGACCATCCGGGACGCCTGGACCCGGGGGCCGAGGGCACGCAGCGTGTGCCCGACCATTTCCAGCCAGCGGCGGGGCAGCCCGTCCGGGCCAGCGTCATAGAACAGCGGCGCGACGGTCTGGCCGAGCAGGTCGTACAGGGCGGCCGACTCAAGCTCGTCCCGGCGATCCGGGTCCGCCACGCCGTCCGCCGAGGGGATCGCCCAGCCGTCGGCGCCGTCGTACCACTCATCCCACCAGCCGTCCCTGACTGACAGATTCAGGCCGCCGTTCAGCGCCGACTTCATGCCGGACGTGCCGCACGCCTCCAGCGGGCGGAGCGGGTTGTTCAGCCACACATCGCACCCCTGGACCAGGGCTCGGGCCATGGCCATGTCGTAGTCAGGCAGGAACACAACGCGATGCCGCACCTTCGGGTCGTCGGTGAACTCGACCATCTGCTGGATCAGCCGCTTGCCGCCGTCGTCGGCCGGATGCGCCTTCCCGGCGATAATGATCTGCACCGGCCGGACCGGGTCGAGGAGCAGCGCGGTGAGCCGGGCTGGGTCGTGCAGCATCAGGGTGAGCCGCTTGTAGGAGGGCACCCGGCGGGCGAAGCCGATGGTCAGCAGGTTCTCGTCGAGCACCTCGTCCGTCCAGACCAGTTCCGCGTCGCTGGCCCCGCGCTGCCGCCAGGAGGCGCGCACCCGCTGGCGGGCCTGCGCGACAAGCTGCGACCGGAGCGCGCGCCGGATCTCCCAGAGCCGGGCGGGGGCGGTGTGCGCGACACGCTCCCAGGCGTGCCCGTCCTCCGGCAGCGCCGCCGCGGCCGCGGCCGGCTCGGCTCCCGCGACCGCCAGGTCCAGGATCTGCCTGGCGACCCAGCTGGGGGCGTGCACCCCGTTGGTGATCGACCCGATCGGCACCTCCGAGGTGTCGAATCCCGGCCACAGGCCAGCGAACATCTCCCGGCTGACCTGTCCGTGCAGCCTGCTCACGCCGTTGACCCGCTGCGCGAGCCGCATGCCCATCACGGCCATGTTGAAGACGGTCGGGTCGCCGCCTGGAAATGTCTCCGCACCCAGCGCGAGCACCCGGCCGGAGGGCAGCGCCGGATCCGCCGCTGGGCCGCTGAAATGGCGCTCCACCAGCTCCCGGGTGAACCGGTCGATCCCGGCCGGTACCGGCGTGTGCGTGGTGAACACGGTGCCCGCCCGGCACAGCTCGATCGCCTCATCGAAGCCGAGTCCCTGGGATGCGTACTCACGGATCCGCTCCAGGCCGAGAAAACCGGCATGACCTTCGTTGGTATGGAAGACCTCAGGCGCCGCGTGCCCAGTGAGCCTGCAGAACGCGCGCACCGCCCGCACACCGCCGATGCCAAGCAGCAGCTCCTGCCAGAGTCGGTGGTCGCTGCCGCCGCCGTAGAGCCGGTCGGTGATCTCACGCAGGGCGGGCTCGTTCTCCTCCACGTAGGAATCGAGCAGCAGCAGCGGAACTCGGCCCACCTGCGCGAGCCAGATCTGGGCGGCGAGCACGCGGCCCGCGTCCAGGGCGACGGTGACCCGGGTCGGTGACCCATCGGAATCATGGAGCAGGGAAAGCGCGAGCCCGTTCGGGTCGTTCGACGGGTACCGCTCCATCTGCCAGCCCTCGGCGGACAGCGACTGGGTGAAGTAGCCGTGCCGGTAGAGCAGACCCACGCCGATGAGCGGCACGCCGAGGTCGCTGCCAGCCTTGAGATGATCCCCGGCCAGGATGCCCAGCCCGCCCGAGTACTGGGGCAGCGCCTCGGTGATTCCGTACTCCGGCGAGAAGTAGGCGATCGCCGCGGGCGGCGGCCCGTCGCCCGCCGATCCGCCGGCCGCCTCGACCGCGCTCACCTGGTACCAGCGCGGCCCGGACAGGTACTCGCGCAACTCGTCAGTGGCCTCGCCGAGCCGGTGCAGGAATGCCTGATCGGTCGCGAGGGCGGCCAACTGAGCCGACGGCACCTCGCCGAGCAGGGTCACCGGATCGTGCCCGGACGCCTCCCACCCGGCCGGATCGATCGCGGCGAACAGCTTGCGGGTGTCGGCATGCCAGGACCAGCGGAGGTTCAGCATGAACTCACGCAGCGGGCTGAGCGGGCCTGGCAGGGCGGTGCGCACGGTAAACCGGCGGATGGCTCTCACGGGGAGTGACCTTAAACCGCCATCCGTGGCCACCGCGAATCGGGGCGGCATTCCGGCGATGCCCGAGCCCGGGCCCGCGCAAACCTCAGTGGTCTGTGAGGGGGGTCCAAGGACCCCCCTCACAGACCACTTGATCCGAGATACCGAACGAAAATCGCTGGCACTCACTCCGTACATGCGCCGCCAGGACGGGATTTTCTCTCGCACATGCGCGGCCCGGGCGAGGTTTTCTCCACTCATCCCGCATGTGTGCGGCCGGGGCGGATTTTCTCCACTCACCCAGCACATGCGCGGCCGGGCGGGATTTTCTGAGCCTGGCGGGATGGCCAGGCTCAGCCGCAGGTCCCGGCCCGAGCGGCGATGAGCGCTGGCCTGCGGATGTTTGGCCAGGCCCCCCCTCGCGGCCACCCCGGCTTACTCGGTAGCGTTTGGTGGTGATCGGACGAATCCCCATCCTTGACGTCCAGCCCGTCCTGGAGTGCGGACGGCGGCCAGCCAAGGCGGTAACCGGCGAGACGTTCCCCGTCAGCGCCACCGTGTTCCGGGAGGGACACGAGATGCTCGGCGCGGGCGTGGCGCTGATCAGCCCGGCCGGCCAGCAGCACCCGCTTGTCACCATGCACGAGCTGGTCCCTGGCACCGACCGCTACGGCGCGGAGGTCACGGTCACCTCGGAGGGGCCCTGGCGCTTCCGGATCGAGGCCTGGGGCGACCCGATCGCGCACTGGCGGCACGACGCGGCCATCAAGATCCCGCGCGGCCAGGATGTGGAACTCGTGCTCGCCGAGGGCGCGCTCCTGTTCGACCGGGCCGCGAGGTCCGTGCGGCCGGTCAAGACCGGCCAGCGCCGGCCGGCGGGCGCCCGCTGGGTGGACGCCGCCCGAGCGGCCGAGACGGCGCGCGCCGCCCGGGCCGCGTATACGGCCGCGGCGGCGCGGCTCCGTGATCCGGCTCTTCCGCCCTGGGACCGGCTCGCGGCCGCCACGGGCGAGGAGATCACCGCGATCCTGGCCAGCTACCCGCTGCGTGACCTGGTCACCCGGTCGGCCAGGTTCCCGGTGATCGTGCACCGGCAGCGGGCCCTCTATGGGGCCTGGTATGAATTCTTCCCGCGCTCCGAAGGGGTGCAGACCGACCCGATGGGCCGCCGGGAGCCCGCCGGCGGGACGCTGCACAGCGCCGCCTGCCGCCTGGAGGCGGTCGCGGGCATGGGGTTCGACGTGGTCTACCTGCCGCCGATCCACCCGATCGGGACCACCGCCCGGAAGGGAGCCAACAACGTATTGCACGCGGGCGCCGGCGATCCCGGCTCACCGTGGGCGATCGGCTCACCCGAGGGCGGCCACGACACCGTCGACCCGGCCCTCGGCACGCTGGCGGACTTCGACGCGTTCGTCGCCCGCACCAGGGAACTCGGCATGGAGATCGCTCTCGACTTCGCGCTGCAGACCTCGCCCGATCATCCCTGGGTGACCGAACACCCCGAATGGTTCACCACCCGGGCCGACGGCAAGATCGCCTACGCCGAGAACCCGCCCAAGAAATACCAGGACATCTACCCGCTCAATTTCGGCGACGATCCCGAGGGCCTGTACGCGGAGGCGCTGCGGGTGCTCCGGCACTGGATGGCCCACGGGGTCAGGATCTTCCGGGTCGACAACCCGCACACCAAGCCGCTGCTGTTCTGGGAGCGGCTGCTCGCCGAGGTGGCCCGCACGGACCCCGACGTGCTCTTCCTGGCTGAGGCCTTCACCCGCCCGGCCATGATGCACACCCTGGCCAAGATCGGCTTCCACCAGTCGTACACCTACTTCACGTGGCGCAACAGCGCGGCCGAGATCACCGAGTACATGCTCGAGCTGGCCGGGCCGGCCGCCGCCTACATGCGGCCCAACTTCTTCGCCAACACCCCGGACATCCTGCACGAATACCTGCAGCATGGCGGGCCGCCCGCGTTCAAGATCCGCGCCGTGCTCGCCGCCCTGCTGTCGCCGTCCTGGGGCATCTACTCCGGCTACGAGTTGTCCGAGAACACCCCGCTACGGCCGGGCAGTGAGGAATACCTCAACTCGGAGAAATACGGGTACCGGCCGCGGGACTGGGCTCAGGCGGAGATCGGGCCACATGGCATCGCTCCGTTCGTCAGGCAGCTCAATGCGATCAGAAAAGCCCACCCAGCGCTGCACTGGTTGCGTAATCTACGTTTTCATCACGTCGACCAGCCTGACCTGCTCTGCTTCTCCAAACGCCGGTCGCAGGACGGGGACACAGTCCTGGTCGTCGTGAACCTTGATCCGCACCAGGCTCACGAGGCCACGGTCTGGCTCGATCTGGCCGCGCTAGGAATGGAAGGCCACGCCGAGTTCGTTGTGACCGACGAGCTATCCGGCCTGGCCTACCGGTGGGGCCAGGCAAATTATGTGCGCCTCGACCCGGCGACCGAGCCCGCACACATCTTCAGCGTCACACCAGACCCGCCCGGCTGATGGCGCCCGATATATCCGCAGGAGACGCCAGTGGTCACAGAGCCTAATCCGGGCCGTCCCGGCCCCGCGGGCCTCTCGCTCCCACCGAATGTGCCCAGTTTCGCCGCAGGTCCCGGTGAGCCCATTCCGGACTCCTTCGAGAAGCCACGCGATCCGCAGTGGTACAAGCGTGCGGTCTTCTATGAGGTCCTGGTCCGCGGGTTTCACGATTCCAACGGGGACGGCACCGGCGATCTGCGCGGCCTGACCGAGCGGCTCGACTACCTGCAGTGGCTCGGGATCGACTGCATCTGGCTCCTGCCGATCTACTCCTCGCCGCTGCGCGATGGCGGATATGACATCGCCGACTTCACCTCCGTCCTGCCGGATTTCGGGCATATCGGGGACTTCGTCGAGCTGGTCGATGCCGCGCACCAGCGCGGCATGCGGGTCATCGCCGACCTCGTGATGAATCACACCAGTGACGCGCACCCGTGGTTCCAGGAGTCCCGCAGCGACCCCGAGGGCCCGTACGGTGACTTCTACGTCTGGTCGGACACCGACGACCGGTACGGCGAGGCGCGGGTCATCTTCGTCGACACCGAGCAGTCCAACTGGACCTATGACCCGGTCCGCGGGCAGTACTACTGGCACCGGTTCTTCGCTCACCAGCCCGACCTGAACTACGAGAACCCGCGGGTCCAGGAAGCCATGATCGAGGTGCTGCGGTTCTGGCTCGACCTCGGCATCGACGGGTTCCGGCTGGACGCCGTGCCCTACCTTTACGAGCGGGAGGGCACGAACTGCGAGAACCTGAAGGAGACCCACGAGTACCTGAAGCGGATCCGCACCGAGGTGGACCGGCTCTACCCGGACCGGGTGCTGCTCGCGGAGGCCAACCAGTGGCCGGCCGACGTGGTGCAGTATTTCGGTGATGCCGAGACCGGCGGCGACGAGTGCCATATGGCGTTCCACTTCCCGCTGATGCCGCGCATTTTCATGGCGGTGCGCCGCGAGCAGCGGTACCCGATCTCGGAGATCATGTCCCAGACCCCGCAGATCCCCGGCAGCTGCCAATGGGGCATCTTCCTGCGCAATCACGACGAGCTGACGCTGGAGATGGTCACCGACGACGAGCGTGACTACATGTGGGCCGAGTACGCCAAGGACCCCCGGATGAAGGCCAACATCGGCATCCGGCGCAGGCTCGCCCCGCTGCTCGACAACGACCGCAACCAGCTGGAGCTGTTCACCGCGCTGCTGCTCTCGCTGCCCGGATCGCCGGTGCTCTACTACGGCGACGAGATCGGGATGGGCGACAACATCTGGCTCGGAGACCGGGACGGGGTGCGGACCCCGATGCAGTGGACGCCCGACCGCAACGCGGGCTTCTCCAGTTCTGACCCGGCCCGGCTCTACCTGCCGATTCTCATGGACCCCATCTACGGCTACCAGGCCCTGAACATCGAGGCCCAGCAGCACAATGGCGGCTCGCTGCTGCACTGGACCAAGCGGATGATCGAGATCCGCAAGCGGCACCCGGTGTTCGGCCTGGGCGGCTACGAGGAACTGAGTTCCTCGAACCCGAGCGTGCTGGCGTTCGTCCGTGAATACGACGGGACCGGTCACTGGCCGGAGGGGATGGACGTCACGGACCGCATCCTGTGCGTCAACAACCTGTCCCGGTTCCCGCAGCCGGTCGAACTCGACCTGAGGCGTTTCCGCGGGGTCACCCCGGTGGAGTGCATGGGCGGGGTCATCTTCCCGCCCATCGGGGAGCTCAGCTACCTGCTCACTCTGCCCGGTCACGGTTTCTACTGGTTCCAGCTCCCGGCGCCCAGGGGAGAGCACCCGCGTTGACCCCGCGGGGAAGATTACGAGAATCCGGGCGTGGCCGACCGCACATTCAGGGAATGGTGATCTTCAACGGCCTGCATGTTTGCCGTGGACGGGGTAGACCGGAACCATGACATTTGCGGACGGGGTAGACCTGAACCATGACATTTGAGGAAACGCTGACGGCATGGATGCCGACCCAGCGGTGGTTCGCTGGCAAGGGTGCCAGGATCCTGGACCTGGCGATCGTGGCTGACACCGAGCTGGCGGGCGGCGATCCGGGGCTGCGGCACCTGATCATCGACGTGTCGCAGGGCAGCAGCGTCGATTCCTACCAGGTGTTCGTGGGCCTGCGGAAACGAATCCCGGAGCGGCTCGAGCACGCGGTCATCGGCAGCGCCGGCAGTGACATGGGCGCCGGCGGGCTGACGGCCTATGACGCGCTGCACGACCCGGAGCTCACCAGGTTCCTGCTGGCGGCCATCGCCGCTGGCGAGCAGGCCGGCCCGGTGCGCTTCGCCCGGGAACCCGACGTGGCGATCGACACCGACCTGGACAGCCTGGTGCTCACCGGCGAGCAGAGCAACACCAGCCTGATGTTCGGCGAGATCAGCATTCTCAAGGTGTTCCGCCGGCTGTCCCCCGGCCCCAACCCCGACCTCGAGGTGCCGCGCGCGCTGGCCAGGCTCGGCTCGCAGCACGTGGCCGAGCCGCTGGGCTGGATCGAGACCCGGATGGACGGCGCGCCGACCATCCTCGGCATCCTGTCCCGGTACCTGCGAGCCGCCTCCGACGGCTGGTCCCTGGCCGCGGCCAGCGTGCGCGATCTCTACGCGGGCGAGGGCACGCGCGCGGCCGACGCCGGCGGGGACCTGGCCGGCGAGGCCCACCGGCTCGGCGTGGCCACCGCCGAGGTGCACCGGGACCTCGCGGAGGCCTTCGGCACCGACGAACTCCCCGCGGAGGCCGCCGGTGACCTGGCCCGGCAGATGTTCCACCGGCTGGAGGTGGCCCTGGCCGCCGTCCCGGAACTCGGCCGGCACGCGGACCTGATCGGCTCCGCCTTCTCCGACCTCGCCAAGCTGGGCCAGCCGCTGCTCGTGCAGCGGGTGCACGGCGACTACCACCTCGGCCAGGTCATGCGCACCCAGACCGGGTGGGTGGTACTGGACTTCGAAGGGGAGCCCGCTGTCCCGCTGGCCCAGCGCCGGGCGCGCTCCCCCGCGCTCCGCGACGTCGCCGGCATGCTCCGCTCGTTCGACTATGCGGCCCGGCACCAGCTACGCTCGCATGCCGACCAGGAGCGCGTGCGGCACGCGGCCCGTGACTGGGTGCGGCGCAACCAGGCGGCGTTCTGCTCCGGGTACGCCGAAGCTGGCGGAATGGATCCTTACTCGCACGCGACACTGCTGCGCGCGCTCGTCCTCGACAAGGCGGTCTACGAGGTGATGTACGAGGCCAGGAACCGGCCCGACTGGCTCCCCATCCCGCTCGGCTCGATCGCGGACTCCTGAGATGGCCCGGGAAATGGTGACCAACCCAGACCCGTCCGCGCCGGTCAGCGTCGGGGAGATCGACCGGATCGTGGCCGGTACCCACTACGACCCGCATTCCGTGCTCGGCGCGCACCAGGTCCCGGGCGGCGTCATCATCCGCGCGCTGCGGCCGCTCGCCAAGACGGTGAGCGTGGTCCTGCCCGACGGGACGCGCTTCCCGATGGAGCACGTCCACGAGGGCGTCTTCGCCGTCACGCTCCCGGCGTCCAAGGTGCCTGAGGTGCCCGACTACCGGCTCGCGGTCACCTATCCGGGCCCCGACGGCGGCACGTCGCTGCCTGAAACGCTCGCCGACGACCCCTACCGGCACCTTCCCACGCTCGGTGAGGTGGATCTGTACCTGATCGGCGAGGGCAGGCACGAGCGGCTCTGGCAGGTTCTCGGGGCCCATGTGCACCGGCCGGACGGCCCGTCGGCCACCGGGGAAGACCGCGACGCCGGGGCGACGGCAGATCCCGGGGTTGAATCGTTCGGTAAGGATAGTTCCGGGGTGAAGGCGGCGTTCGAGCCACTGGTCGGCACGTCATTCGCGGTCTGGGCGCCGAACGCGCGCGGGGTGCGGCTGATCGGGGACTTCAACCACTGGGACGGTCGGGGGCACCCGATGCGCTCGCTCGGCGGGGCCGGGGTCTGGGAGATCTACCTGCCCGGGGCCGCCGAGGGCGCCCGGTACAAGTTCGACATCTGCGCGCCCGACGGCCAGTGGCGGCGCAAGGCCGACCCGATGGCCAACCTGGCCGAGCGCCCGCCGGCGACCGCGTCCGTGGTGTACAGCTCGAATTACGAATGGGGCGACGCGGACTGGCTGGCGGCGCGGGCGCAGGGCGAACGGGTGCGCGAGCCGGTCAGCATCTACGAGGTGCACCTCGGGTCCTGGCGTCCCGGGCTGTCCTACACCGATCTCGCCGAGGAACTGACTGGTTACGTGGCCGGGCTCGGCTTCACCCATGTGGAGTTCCTGCCGGTCGCCGAGCACCCGTTCGGCGGCTCCTGGGGCTACCAGGTGACCTCGTATTACGCGCCGACGTCACGGTTCGGCACGCCCGATGAGTTCCGCCACCTGGTGGACCGGCTGCACCAGGCGGGCATCGGCGTCATCCTCGACTGGGTGCCCGCGCACTTCCCGCGCGACGACTGGGCGCTGGCGCGGTTCGACGGCACCCCGCTGTATGAGCACCCCGATCCGCGCCGCGGCGAGCACCCGGACTGGGGCACCTACATCTTCAACTACGGGCGGCCCGAGGTGCGCAACTTCCTCGTCGCCAACGCGCTGTACTGGCTGGAGGAGTTCCATATCGACGGGCTCCGGGTGGATGCCGTGGCCTCGATGCTCTACCTGGACTACTCGCGATCCGAGGGTCAGTGGACACCGAACCAGTTCGGCGGCCGGGAGAACACCGACGCCGTGTCCTTCCTCCAGGAGGTGAACGCCACCTGCTACCGGCGGGTCCCCGGGGTCATGATGATCGCCGAGGAGTCCACCGCGTGGCCCGGGGTGACCCGCCCGGTGCACCTGGGCGGGCTGGGGTTCGGCTTCAAGTGGAACCTGGGCTGGATGCACGACACGCTGACCTACTTCTCGCACGACCCCGTGTTCCGTCACTATCACCACAACGAGATCACGTTCTCGCTGATGTACGCGTTCAGCGAGAACTTCATCCTGCCGCTCTCGCACGACGAGGTCGTGCACGGCAAGGGGTCGCTGCTGGGCAAGATGCCGGGCGACGACTGGCGGCGTTTCGCCGGCCTGCGGGCACTGCTGGCCTACATGTGGGCGCACCCGGGCAAGCAGTTGCTGTTCATGGGCTCCGAGTTCGGCCAGGGCGCCGAGTGGTCGCAGGAGCGCGGCCTCGACTGGTGGTCCCTGGACGACGACTATCACTCCGGGACACGGCGCCTGGTTCGCGACCTCAACGAGGCCTACCGGTCCGCCCCCGCGCTCTGGGCGCTCGATTACTCACCGGAGGGGTTCGGCTGGATCGACGCGAATGACGCTGCGGGGAACACCCTTTCGTTCCTGCGCTTCTCCGGCGCGTCCCGGAAGCCGGGTGCCGGGGAGCCGGGCGCCGGGGAGCCGGGCGCCGGGGAGCGTGACAGTTCCGTGGAGCCGGGCGGTTCTGGGGAGGCGGGCGGTTCCGGGGAACCAGGCGCCGGGGCCGCTGTGCTCGCCTGCATCGCGAACTTCTCGGGAGATCCGCATTCGCAGTACCGGGTCGGGCTGCCGCACGCCGGCCGGTGGCGCGAGGTGATCAACACCGACGCCCAGGGCTATGGCGGCAGCGGAGTCGGCAACCTGGGCGTAGTCGACGCCGTCCCGGAGCCCTGGCATGGCAGGCCGGCCTCGGCCGTGATCACCCTTCCGCCGCTCGGCGTCCTATGGCTGGTCCCGGAAGCCTGACACCCGGCGGTCACCGGTAGGCGCTGATAGCGAGCTTGGCCGCGAGGGCCAGGCCGCAGATGGCGATGAAGATGCGCAGCGCCCGCCCTGGGAGCCTGCGCACCAAGGATGGCCCGGTCCAGCCGCCGATCAGGAAACCCGCCGCGAGCGGCAGCGCGAAAGCCCAGCGCACCGGGCCGAACAGCGCGAAGCCCACCGCCGCGACCGCATTGGCCAGCCCGGAGACGACGTTCTTGATCGCATTGGTCCTGGCCATCGACTCGTTGAGGATGGGGGTGAGCACCGCGAGCAGCAGGATGCCCGCGGCCGCGCCGAAATACCCGACATAGATCGCGACACAGAACAGCGCGGCCAGCAGCAGCGTGCTGTGCTCGCCGCCAGCCCGCCTGGCCCGCCGCCCCGGCCTCTCCTGCAGCAGCAGGATCAGCGACGCGCCCCCGATCAGGAACGGGGCAACGTCCTCAAACGTCCGGGCCGGCGTGACCAGCAGCAGCGCAGCGCCCGCAGCACCGCCCAGGGCGGCGACCACGCCGAGGCGGCGAATCCGGCGCCACTGGCCAGCCAGTTCCGGTCGTGAACCCGCTGTCGCGCCGACGCCGGTGAATAGCAGGGCGACGGTGTTCGTCACGTTCGCGGACAGCGGCGGCAGGCCGAGAGCGAGCAGCACCGGATAGGAGACCACGGACGCCAGGCTCGCCACAGTGCTGACGATGCCGGCCAGGACGCCGGCCCCGAGCAGCACGAACACCTCGGCAACGGTCACCTCCCGACCCAAGCACAACCCAGGCCCCACGCGCCGTGACGTGGCACACACCCCCACGCTGGGTACTGATCATGTATGACAGAAGCCGCTCGGGCACTGGCGCCTGCTGTGCGCACCGCTTAACACGAGGAACTCGATCCGGCTCACCGCAGCGCGCTGCTCAGCTGGCTCGCCTTCACAGCCACGTTCGCCGTGACGCGCAGCAACAAGCTGGCCGGCCCCTGGGGTTGTCCCCTGCGACGCAGCCGTCCCCTGGACCGCAGCTGTCCCCTGGGCCCCGGCTGTCCCCTGGGCGGGAGATTTCGCCGGAGGATCGGGTGTCGCCAGCCCGACAGCTGAGGCCCGGGCCGGGCCTGACACCGAGGCCGCCCGCGTCGGCGCGGCCGACCCATGGGCGCCCCCGGCCACGGCACACCCGGTGACGCCGAGGACCGCAGCGGCCAGGCCAGCCACGCCCGTCCGCACCAGCAATCCGCCCACCTCCGCTCCGCGCACCCGGTACTGCCACGGACCGCCACGGCCAGGCCAGCTACGCCCGCCGCACCTGCATCCGCCCTACCTCCGCTCCGCGCACCCGGTACTACCACGGACCGCCACGGTCGATGTGACAACGAGCCCTTTCTGGGGTGCTCGATCTCACATCGACCGCCACGGCCAGGCCAGCCACGCCCGCCCGCACCGCAAACCGCCCCAACCTCGCCCGGCAGGGACCCAACCCCCGCGATCCATCGCAGACCACGGTACTGCTCGGACTCGGCCGACTGGCTGGCTGTCGATTTCCGCCGCGCCGTTCGTCGGGTAAGTGAGACGGGCGCGCAGGGCGCGCACCCCGGGGAGGCAGGGCGCTATGGCCGCCAGTCTCTCCGACCACGAGAGGAGTAGCAGATGACCAAGTACCTGTACCTGTACCGTGGCCCGGCGCCGCCGATGGACCAATTCACGGCCGAGCAGTCCGCCGAGCAGATGCAAGCCTGGGGCGAATGGATGGGGCGCGTCGGGTCCGCACTGGTCGACGGCGGCGCGCCGTTCGGCGCGCGCTTGGCGGTCAGCGACGACGGAACAAACCCGGCGCCCAGCGACCAGAACGGCTACACGATCGTCGAGGCCGACAGTCTCGACGCCGCCCGTGCGCTGACCGACGGCCACCCGTTCCTGTCCGAGGGCAAGGGCCGGTTCAGCGTCGAGATATTCGAACTCGTCCCGATGTAGCCGTCGCGGCCGGCCCAGCCGCTGGCGACCTGCAAGCATCGGGCCGGGGCGGATGCCTGCAGGTTGCCCTGGGCTGTGCTGGATCGGGCGTCAGAGCAGGCCGAGCAGCCAGCGCGGGCCGGTGACGGCCGCCCCGGCAGCCGTGCTCCGGCGGCGCAACTCGCGGTCGGCGGTCACCACCAGGCGGCGGCCGTCAGTCTCCGCCGCCAGAGCGGCGATCGTGTCGTCGCCGCTGCCGCGGGCGGCCACCACCACGACGCCGTCGCCGGGCTCCGGTCCGTCGCCGGCCTTGGGCCCGGCCCCGGACCGTGCCGCCAGGCGGTCGGCGGCTGCGCGGGCCGCTCCCTCGATGACCAAGACGATTCGCGGGAACCAGCGATCCAGGGCGGCGCCGGCCGCCCCGTCGGGAAATGACGTCACGCCACGGGTACTCAGCCTGGCCAGTTCGTCGTGCAGGCGCACGGCAGCGCCGGCCCGGTCCCGCCACCATCCGTCGGCGCGCGCGCCCATCACGTTCGCGCCGTCCACGATCACGGTGACAGGTTGCAGCGCGTCCCGGATAACCGGCCATGCCTCCGCGAACCCGGGATGCAGGGGCAGCGACTCGACGCTGTCCACCGGCACCCAGCGGGCCTCGGTGGCCTCCCGGCTCGCCGCGCGCACCGGAAACGCCGACTCCGCGCTCGCGATCAGCGTCTCGTAGGACCAGCCGCCGTGATCGTCGATCAGCACGCCCTCGATGCGCACCGCGCCGGGGGGCACGCCAGCCTCCTCGGCGGCTTCGCGTAGGGCTGCCGCCGCCGCCGTCTCGTCGCTGTCCCGCGCGCCGCCGGGCGGTCCCCAGGTGCCGCCGTGCTGGGTCCAGCTAGCCCGGCGCACCAGCAGCACGGATGGCTGCCCCGCCCGGTTGCTCGCGTAGGTCAGCAAGCCAGCGGCCCCGTACTTGCCCCAATGTCGGTGGCCCAGACCGCACTCGGCCCAGCCATTCCCATCCCCTTCGGCCATCCCGACCGACGATAGCGCAGGCCCGGGCGTGCCTCGGGGCCCGCGCACCGCACATTGCCTCCGGCTGACGGGGGGGTAGCCGCGACCCGTAAGCTGGCTTGCATGGTGAATTCGATGCTTACGGACCGGATCACCAGGCTGCGCCAGCGCAGGACGGCCCCGCTGATCCTGGAACTGGACCTGACCGAGGGAATCGCGGAGGAGCCACCGACCGATCCCGTGTCGGCGGTGCTGGCCATGCGGCGGACCAGGCTGGCCGACGTGCTCGACGGGCTCCGCCGCGCCCGCGACGACGACCGGGTCAGGGCCCTGATCGTGAAGGTCGGCGGCCGGCGGATCGGGCTGGCCCGGGTCCAGGAGTTGCGCACCGCCATCCAGGAATTCGGCGGCACGGGCAAGCTCACGGTGGCCTGGGCGGAGACTTTCGGCGATTTCTCGCCCGGCAACGTGCCGTACTACCTGGCGACCGCGTTCGACCGCATCTACCTCCAGCCCTCGGGTGACGTGGGCCTGACCGGCATCAGCGTGGAGAACTGGTTCTACCGCGGCACGCTGGACAAGCTCGGCATCGACTACCAGGTCGGCAAGCGGCACGAGTACAAGAGCGCCGCTGAACGGCTGACCGAGCACGGGTTCACGGCGCCGGCCCGGGAGGCCACGGAGCGGCTTGCCGCCTCGATCATCGAGCAGATCACGGAGGCGATCGGGCAGCGGCTCGAAATCCCGGCGGTGGAGGCCAGGGCGATGATCGACCGGGGCCCGTTCCTGGCCACCGATGCGCTCGAGGCCCGCCTGGTCGACGCACTCGGCTATCGCGACGAGGTGTACGCGGAGGTCAAGAAGGAGGTCGGCCCGGACGCCTACCTGCTCTACCTCGGCCGTTACCAGCGCTCACGCGCGTTCGCGCAGCGTGCGCGCAAGCTGCCGAGCCCGGGTGAGGATGTCGTCGCCCTCATCTACGCGACGGGCGCGATCCGGCGCGGCCGCAGTGGCCGTGGCCCGCTGACCTCCGGCGCCATGGGGTCAGACACGATGACCGCCGCGCTACGCGCCGCCGCGGCGGACCACCGGGCACGGGCGATCGTGCTCCGGGTCAACAGCCCGGGCGGCTCGTACGTCGCGTCCGACTCGATCTGGCGCGAAGTTGTGCGGGCCCGCGAGATGGGCACGCCGGTCGTGGTCTCGATGGGTGACGTGGCCGCCTCGGGCGGCTACTTCATCGCCATGGCCGCCGACGCGATCGTCGCGGAGCCCGGCACCATCACCGGCTCGATCGGCGTGCTCGCCGGCAAGCCGGTCGTGATTGACCTCCTCCGCCGCGCTGGGGTGAGTACTGATTCGGTCCGCGAAGGCGCTCGCGCGGACATGTTCAGCACCAGCCGTTCGTTCAGTGAAGACGAATGGGCACAGGTCAACACCTGGCTGGACCGGATCTACGAGGACTTCACCAGCAAGGTCGCCGCCGGGCGGGGCATGTCCGCCGAGAAGGTGCATGACATCGCCAGGGGACGGGTGTGGACCGGCGCGGACGCCGCCGGCAACGGCCTGGTCGACGAACTCGGCGGCCTCGCGACCGCGGTGGCACTGGCCAGGCAGAAGGCAGGCCTGCCGGATGCCGCGCCGCTTCGCCTGTACCCGCGCACCCGCCCGCTGGACCGGGTCCGACCGCCGGAGTCGAGCGAGGACCGGTCCGCCGCGCAAGCGGGGCTGTTCGCCGAGAGCTGGGGCCCGGTCTGGCGGCTCGCGGCCAGCGCCGGCCTGACGCCGTACGGACCGCTGATTCTCCCCGGCCCCTGGACAATCCAGTGACCGAGAGCTCGTCCGCCGCCCGTGACGACCGGGGATGACTCCGGCGGGCGGCTAGCGGAAGCGATGTCGGTGTTCGCCTCCGGAGTCACCCTGGTCACCGTCAGCGACGGGCGGGACGACATCGGGACGACGGTCAGCGCGTTCTGCCCGCTATCGCTGGCGCCACCGCTGGTGCTCGTCTCGCTGATCGCCGATTCCTACCCGGCCGAGGTGCTCAGCCGGGTCAGCCGGTTCGGGGTGACCATCCTGGGCGCGACCCAGCGTGCGCTCGCCGGGCGGTTCGCCGCTGAGGGCCGGCCGGGCGCCCGGCTGCTGCTCGACGACGTGCCGCATTTCCGCGGCGCCCAATCCGGTGCGCTGATCCCCGAGGGTGGCCTGGCCGCGCTGGAGTGTGAGGCCAGCCAGCGCCTGGAGGCCGGTGATCACCTGCTTGTCATAGCGCCGGTGCTCGGCGTCCTGTACGTGGCCGACTCGGGCGAGCCGCTGATCAGGTTCGCTGGCCGCTACCCTGCGCTGCGGCACGTGTGATCGCGTATCGGACGAACGGCTCACCGCGATAGTCGAGCGGCCCGGCATAGCTCATCCCCAGGCGCTCCATGACGGCACGGGATCGCCGGTTGTGGTTCTCGGTGAAGGCGACAACCTCCGCCGCGCCACAATCGTCCCATGCGAATGCCAGGCCGGCCCTCCCGATCTCGGTGGCGTAACCACGTCCCCACAGGTCTGCGCGCACCGTCCAGCCGACCTCAAGCCTGTCCTAGCCGGCCAGGTTCACCCGGGACAGCCCGCCCCGCCCGACCATCTCGCCGGTGCCGCGAGTTCCCGGCCCAGTGGATACTCAGTGGTTAGGTTCTTGGCCCCGCGCGGGGCCAAGAACCTAACTGTTCTTTGTTTCCACAGCCGGAGACGACGGCAGGCGGCCGCCAGGGACTGGCTTCCCGGCCTGCCAGACGGCGGCGGCCAGCGGGACCCCGGGCCGGTAGGCGAGGTAGGCGTGCGACGGCGCGTCGAGGAGCACCAGGTCGGCCCGGGCGCCTACGCCGAGGTGGCCGACGTCGCTCCGGCGCAGCGCCCGGGCACCGCCCGCCGTCGCCGCCCAGACGGCCTCTTGCGTGGTCATCCGCATCTCCCGGACGGCCAGCGCCACGCAGAACGGCATGCTGGATGTGAAGCACGATCCCGGGTTGCAGTCGGTCGCCAGCGCTACCGTGACACCCGCGTCGAGCAGCCGCCGCGCGTCCGGGTAGGGCTGCCGGGTGGAGAACTCGACGCCCGGCAACAACGTGGCGACCGTGCCGGACGACGTGAGCGCGTCCACGTCCGTGTCGCTCAGGTACGTGCAGTGGTCCGCCGAGGCCGCGCCAGCCTCGACGGCGACCTGCACGCCCGGCCCCGGGCCGAGCTGGTTCGCGTGCACCCGGGGAATCAGCCCCGCGGCCTTACCAGCGGCGAGCACGGCAGCGGCCTGATCCGCGCCGAATGCCCCCTGCTCGCAGAACACGTCGACCCAGCGGGCGTACGGCACGCAGGCGTCCAGCATCGGGCCGCAGACCAGGTCCACGTAGGCCGCGGGGTCGTCGGCGAATTCCGGCGGCACGACGTGCGCCCCGAGATAACTGACCTCGGGAGTGACCTCAGCGGCGAGCCGCACGCTGCGCTGCTCGTCGGCGACCGTCAGCCCGTAGCCGGACTTGCATTCCAGCGTGGTCGTGCCCTGGCGCAGCATCTCGCCGGTGAGCCTGCGCAGGTTTGCGCGCAGCAGCGCGTCCGGGGCAGCCCTGGTGGCAGCGACCGTGCTCCTGATGCCGCCGGCGCGGTAGGCGGCGCCTGCCATCCGGGCCGCGAACTCCGCGCCGCGCTCCCCGGCGAAGACGAGGTGCGCATGGGAATCGACGAACCCAGGCAATACCGAACGACCCTCACAGTCGGTCACCTCATCCGCAGCAGGTGCCTGCGCGGCCAGCCCGATCCAGGCCACTCGGCCTGACTCGATGACCAGTGCCGCGTCCTCGATGACCGCGAACGCACCGGGACCTGGCCGCCCGCTGTCGCCGCTGGAGTCTGGCGCATTGGTAACCAGCTCGCCGATGTTGGTGATCAGCGTGCTCACGGACCACACAGTAGCCCGCGCGACCCCGCTTTCCATGATCGCGGTGGATCACTGGCCGCGGGGACCCGCCTCGGAACAAAGCGTTGTTCATATTCACGAATTCGGGCCGTGGCCTGGGCGCCTGGGGCGTCAAGCCGGCGGGCTGTTCCTCTGCGCGCCGCGGGCAGCCAGCAATCCACCGCGATCATCGAGCTGGAGTGTGCCAGGGGGGGTCCGGGGGTTGTCCCACGGGATAGCAGGGCACCGCGATCATGGGATTGGCGTCAGGAAACCTCGATGGAGCGCTTGGCCAAGCCGTACCAGAACCCGTCGATCACGGTGCGGGCGCCGGTGAGATCGCCGTCGGAAGCGCCCAGGGTGACGAACAGGGGCGCGAAGTGCTCGGTGCGGGGATGCGCCTGCCGAGCGGCCGGCGCCTTGTGCTCGAAGTCCAGCAGCGCATCCAGGTCGCCGTCGGCGAGTGCCTCCCGGCCCCAGTGGTCGAAGTCGGACATCACCGACGTGACCTTGCCGTCGGCGCTCAGGGCGTTCAGGTTGTGCGTGAAGAAGCCGCTGCCAACGATGAGCACGCCGTCATCACGCAGCGGAGCCAGCTTGCGGCCGACCTCGTAGAGCTTCTGCGGGTCCAGGGTCGGCATGGAGACCTGCAGCACCGGCACGTCGGCGTCGGGGTACATCTCGACCAGCGGCACGTAGGCGCCGTGGTCCAGGCCGCGCTCGGGCACGTCATGCACAGGGGTGCCGGCCGCCCGCAGCAGCTTGCGGACATCGTCAGCGAGCTGAGGTGCACCCGGCGCCGCGTAGCTGACCTGGTAATACCTCTCGGGGAAGCCCCAGAAGTCATAGACCAGGGGCACGGTCGCAGTCGCGCCGAGGGCCAGCGGCGCGGCCTCCCAGTGCGCCGAGACCATCAACACCGACTTGGGCTTGGGCAGCGCCCGGGCCCACTTGGCGAGTTGCTCCGTCCACAGCGCATCGTCGGCCAGCGGTGGTGCGCCGTGGCTCAGGTAGATCGCGGGCATCCGCCCGGTAGCTGACTCGGCCGACATCTCAGTACCTCCCGGATGGCCGACTGCCAGTCTCGTATTAGACGCTGGGCAGCTGAGCCTCGATCACGCTGATGACTTCGGCGGCGTCCGGCTGCGTGCCCGGCCGGAACCTGCTGACAACCGAGCCATCGGGTGCCACGACGAACTTCTCGAAGTTCCACTGGATGTCGCCGGCCTCGCCATCCGCGTCGGCGACCGCAGTGAGCTCGGTGTAGAGCGGATGCCGGCCCGGCCCGTTGACCTCGATCTTCTCGTACAGAGGGAATGTCACGCCATAGGTGGCCGAGCAGAATTCCGCGATCTCCTCAGCCGAGCCGGGCTCCTGGCCGCCGAACTGATTGCACGGGAAACCCACGACGGAGAACCCGCGGCCGGAGTAGGTCCGCTGCAGTTCTTCGAGCTTCTCGTACTGCGGAGTCAGGCCGCACTTCGACGCCACATTGACGACCAGCAAGGCCTGGCCGGCCAGGTCGCCAAGCGACGCCGGCTCGCCCGACAGGGTGTGCAGCGGTATGTCGTGAAGGTTCATGTCCTCGTTCTTTCAGGTTGGCAGCCGGTCGCGGGGAGGCCCGGCGGGCCCTCCCGCCCCGCTGACCACAACGTCCCGGACGTCCGCGGAAGTCCCGCGAAGATCACCGATTCCAGCGCGCTGGCTGTGTCTTCCGCTCGCCTCCGGGGCCCCGCCCGCCTCCCCATTCCCCCTTCACTGCGCTGCCTTCCCTCGTCGCTCGTGCTCTGCTCCCCGCTCGCCCGCCGGGGCGCTCTAAGGCGCCGCCTTCCCTCGTCGCTCGTGCTCTGCTCCCCGCTCGCCCGCCGGGGCGCTCTAAGGCGCCGCCTTCCCTCGTCACTCGTTCCTCGCTCCTCAGTCCAGGCGGCACCGCGCCCCGGCGGCTCGCTCACGCTGGGCTCCTCAGTCCAGGCGGCGCCGCGCCCCTCCGGCTCGCTCACGCTGGGCTCCTCAGTCCAGGCGGCGCCGCGCCCCTCCGGCTCGCTCACTGACCCGGGCAGGCCGACGCGCTCACCGGGAGTCGAGGAGTGGCCGGATGGCCGACGAGAGGGCGGTCGGCACGTCGGGCACCAGCAGGTGCCGGCCGTCCCTGACCACGTCCCGCCCGCTGATCACGACGTCCCGGACGTCCGCGGAAGTCCCGGCGAAGATCACCGATTCCAGCGCGCTGGCTGGCCGGGTGCCCGCGAGCCGGAGAGTGTCCAGCGACATCGTCACCAGATCGGCCATCGCGCCGGGTGCGATGTCACCCGCGTCCGGCCAGCCCAGGCAGGTGTGCCCGGCCACGGTGGCCGCCACGGCCAGTTCGTCAGCGGTGAAATGCCCGCGCCGCCCGGTGGCCAGCCGTTCGCCGAGCTCGACCCGGCGTGCCTCCTCCAGCAGGTCGATCACGGCGTGGCTGTCGCTGCCGAGGGTCAGCGGGCAGCCCGCCGAGGCCAGGGCCGAGGCCGGCCCGATCCCGTCGGCCAGGTCAGCCTCGGTCGTCGGGCAGAGGCAGGCAGCCGTATGGCTGCCGCCGAGCACCTCCACATCGTGCCCGGTGAGGTGCGTCGCGTGCACCACGGTGCTGCGCGGTCCGAGGGCGCCAGCACCGTCGAGCACCGCCGCAGGGCTCGCGCCGTAGGCCGCGAGGCAGGCCTCGTTCTCGGCCGGCTGCTCAGAAACGTGAGCGTGCAGCGGCGCCCCATACCGGTGCGACCAGGCGATCACTGGCTGCATCTGGCCGGGCGGCACGGCCCGCACCGAGTGAATCGCGGCTCCGGCGCGTGCATGCGGCGTCAGCATCCCGTGCTCGTCGGGGCCGAGCGCGTCCGCGCGCTCGGCCCACCGGTGGCTGTCCCCGTCGCTGAACCGCGACTGGACACCGGCCAGCGGTTCCGCGGTGCCGTCGGCCGCCAGGCCGCCGGACAGGTAGCAGGTGTCGAGCAGCGTGATCCTGATGCCGGCGTGCGCCGCGGCCTCGATGAGCATCCTGCCCATCTCGTTGGGATCGGCATACGGGGCACCGCCCGGGCCGTGATGCAGGTAATGGAACTCGCCGACGCAGGCCACCCCGGCCAGCGCCATTTCCGCATAGACCGCACGGGCCAGTGCCAGGTAACTACCCGGATCCAGCCGCTCCGCGACTTGATACATCCGCTCCCGCCAGGTCCAGAACGTACCGCGCCCGGCTTGCCCAACGCCGCGCAGCGCGCGATGGAATGCGTGCGAGTGAGCGTTCGCCAGGCCGGGCATGGTGAAGCCGACCAGCGCGACGGTGCCCGCGGGGACATCGCCAGCGGCCACGTCTGGCGTGACCACACTGAACCTGTCACCGGATGCCTCGATCAGCACCCCGGAGCGGACGCCGTGGCCGGGCAGCCAGGCAAGCTCGGCATGCCACCGCCGCACGCCGCCCCGGGTCCCAGCCCCACTCCCGGTCCCAGCCCCGCCCCGGGTCTCACCACGCCGGGTTTCCTGTGCCCCTGGGCCGGTCCCCGCAGCGCCCAGCGGGTTCATCGGCTGGCCAGGTCGTGAAGCACGGCGGCCAGCGCCTCGACGCCCGCCGCGCAATCCGCCATGTCGGCGTGCTCGGCCGGTGCGTGCGAAATGCCGGACGGGTTGCGGACGAAGAGCATCGCCGCCGGCAGCCAGGCTGACAGCACCCCCGCGTCGTGGCCCGCCCCGGTCGGCAGCACCGGAGCCGTGATGCCGCGTGCACTGAGCGAGGCGGCCACCCTCTCGCGCAGGCCGACGTCGAAGGTGACCGGCGGCGTGATCGATTCCGGCCGGACGGCGACCGTCACCCCATTCAGGCCGGCCGCCCGCTGCGCCGCGGCCAGCACCTCATCGACGGTGGCGCGCAGCGCCGTCTCCTGCGAGCCACGGGCGTCCAGCCAGGCGGTGACCGTGGAGCAGATGGCGTTGGCGGCGCCGGGCTCGGCGATCACCTTCCCGAACGTGGCGAGAGTCCCGTTCGCCGCTGCCGCCTGCCGCGCGGCCAGCGCCGCGGCAGCATACGGGAGCATCGGGTCGTGCCGATCGGCGAGCGCGGCCGTGCCAGCGTGATCAGCCCGCCCGGTGAAGTCGAGCCGCCACCGGCCGTGCGGCCAGATGCCCTCGGCGATCCCGACCGTCGCGTCCAAGTCGGCCAGCGCGCGGCCCTGCTCGATGTGCAACTCCACGTAGGCGCCAATGCTGGCGAGAAGATCCTCGTCGTGGCCGATCCCGTCAGGGTCGTGCCCGGCTGTCGCCATCGCCTCGGCCAGGCTGATCCCGTTGACGTCGCGCAGGGCGCGGGCCGCGTCCGGGGTGATCGCCCCGGTAAGCAGCCTGCTGCCCAGGCAGGCGACGCCGAACCTGGCGCCCTCCTCCTCGCGGAACACCGCCACCGCGACCGGCCGGGCCGGCGTGAAGCCCCGCTCCCGGAGCAGGTCAATGGAGGCGAACGCCGACACGACCCCAAGCGGCCCGTCGAACGCGCCCCCGTCCGGCACCGAGTCAAGATGACTGCCTGTCACCACGGCGGCTGCGCCGTCCGGAGCCTCTGGCGAGTCCCACCATGCCCAGAGGTTGCCATTACGGTCACAGTGCGTGCGGAGGTTACGTTCAGCTGCTGAATGTGTGAACCAGGCCCGGCATTGCTCGTCCTCGGCCGTCCAGGCGAACCGTCGGTAACCCCCGGTCGAGTAGTCGCGCCCGATCGGCAGGAGCGTGTCCCACAGCCCGGTGAAGCTCATGCGGTGTCTCCCGCTCGCCTGCGGGGCCCCGCCCGCGTCCCCATTCCCCCTTCACTGCGCCGCCTTCCCTCGTCGCTCGTTCCTCGCTCCTCAGTCCAGGCGACACCGCGCCCCGGCGGCTCGCTCACGCGCTCCTCAGTCCAGGCAGCACCGCGCCCCTCCGGCTCGCTCATGCTCCGCGCATCGGGACGCGGACGCCGCGCTCCTCGGCCACGGTGACCGCCTCCTCGTATCCCGCGTCCACGTGCCGGATCACGCCTGTGGCCGGGTCGTTGGTGAGCACCCGTTCCAGTTTCTGCGCGGCCAGCGGTGTGCCGTCGGCGACGCACACCTGGCCGGCGTGGATAGACCGGCCGATGCCCACCCCGCCGCCATGGTGAACACTCACCCACGACGCGCCCGAGGCCGTGTTGACGAGGGCGTTCAGGATGGGCCAGTCGGCGATGGCGTCCGAGCCGTCGGCCATCGCCTCGGTCTCCCGGTACGGCGAGGCGACCGAGCCGCAGTCTAGGTGGTCACGGCCGAGCACGATCGGCGCCTGCACCTCCCCGCGCGCGACGAGGTCGTTGAACCGCAGGCCCGCGAGGTGCCGCTCGCCGTACCCGAGCCAGCAGATCCTGGCCGGGAGGCCCTGGAAGTGGACTTTCTGCTGGGCCATCCTGATCCAGCGGGCCAGCGGCTCGTTGCCCGGGAAAAGGTCGAGAATCGCAGCGTCCGTGACGGCGATGTCCGCTGGGTCGCCGGACAGCGCGGCCCACCGGAACGGGCCCCTGCCCTCACAGAACAGCGGCCGGATGTAAGCGGGCACGAAGCCGGGGAAGGCGAAGGCGCGCTGGTAGCCGGCCAGTTCCGCCTCGCCGCGGATCGAGTTGCCGTAGTCGAAGACCTCCGCGCCCGCGTCCATGAAGCCCACCATCGCCTCGACGTGCGCGGCCATCGACTCCCGCGCCCGCGCGGTGAAGCCAGCCGGGTCCTCGGCCCGCAGCGCGGCCATGTCCTCGAACGGGACACCCCGGGGCAGGTAGGTGAGCGGATCATGAGCCGACGTCTGGTCGGTGACGATGTCAATGGGCGCACCCATGGCGAGCATCCGGGGCAGCACCTCGGCCGCGTTGCCCAGCAGGCCGATAGACAGCGGCGCGTTTGCGTCCCGGGCGGCGATCGCGCGCCGCAGCGCGTCGTCGGTGCTGTCGGCCGCCGCGTCAAGGTACCCATACTCCATGCGCCGGGCGATCCGTGTCGGGTCGCAGTCGATGCATATCGCCACCCCGCCGTTCATCGTCACCGCGAGGGGCTGCGCGCCGCCCATCCCGCCCAGCCCGGCAGTCAGCGTGATGGTGCCAGCCAGCGAGCCGCCGAACCGTTTCGCCGCCACGGCGGCGAACGTCTCGTAGGTGCCCTGCAAGATGCCCTGGGTGCCGATGTAGATCCAGGAGCCCGCGGTCATCTGGCCGAACATGGTCAGGCCCAGCGACTCCAGCCGCCGGAACTCATCCCAGGTGGCCCACTGGGGCACGAGCAGGGAGTTGGCGATGAGGACCCGGGGCGCCCATTCATGGGTGCGCAGCACGCCTACCGGTTTGCCCGACTGGACCAGCAGGGTCTCGTCGGGCTCCAGGTCCTGGAGCGTGCGCACGATCGCGTCGAAGGCACTCCAGCTGCGCGCCGCCCGTCCGGAGCCCCCGTACACGATGAGCTGGTCCGGGTGCTCGGCCACCTCGGGATCCAGGTTGTTCATCAGCATCCGCATGGCTGCCTCCTGCGGCCAGCCCTTGCAGGACAGCGCGGTACCCCGCGGCGCACGCACCGGGCGCGGCCCCGCGGGTGTCGGACCAGCGGTGTGCTCGGCAGCCATGACGGCTCCTCGTTGAGTCGGTTGCCTGACGCGACGGCGTGCCCGCCGCTACCGGTTCATCATCCCTGGTCGCGTCAGGGCGTGGCGAGGAGGATCGCCCACCGGCCGTCGAGCCAGCCAGGGCGCAGCGACGCGGCACCCTGTGTCGCGATCCGGCAACGGAAAACGATCTTTTATTGCGACTCCCGAGGTAGGAAACTAGGCTTCCCCCAGCCCAGATATTCCGAGCGACGTTCCGAAGTCGTCAGAGGGGCCACGGGTGGCGACGTACTTCCTGAAGCGCTTGGCGTTGGCGCTTGTGACGCTGTGGATCCTCAGCCTGATCGTGTTCTTCGCCGGGCAGGTGCTCCCCGGGGATCCCGGCCGGGCGATCCTGGGCAACCTGGCCGCCCAGAGCTCGGTGCGGGCTCTCGACCATCAGCTCGGCGTCGACCGGCCCTTGCTGACCCAGTACTGGAGCTGGCTCTCCGGGCTGGTCCGCGGCGATTTCGGCCAGTCCTACCAGTTCCGGGCGCCGGTCCGGCCGTTCCTCGGGGCCGCTCTCGTCAACTCGCTCAAGCTGGCCGCGCTGGCCTTCATCGTGGTGGTGCCGCTCGGCATCTTCGGCGGGGTCGTAGCGGCACTGACGGTCGGCCGGGGCACCGACCGGATCATCTCGGTGACCGGGTTGTCGGCGGCGACGGTGCCCGAGTTCGTGTCCGGGATCGTCGTCATCGTCATCTTCGGAGTCTGGCTGAAGGTGCTGCCGGTTTCCGCCTCGGCCGGGACGGGGGCATCCGTGGCGAGCCAGCTCGATCACCTGATCCTGCCCGTGATCCCGCTCGTATTCGTGCTATTCGGCTACATTGCCCGGATGGCGAGGGCGGGAACAATCGAGGCGCTCGACTCCGACTATGCGCGCACCGCGACCCTGAAGGGCCTGAAGCGATCGGTGGTGATCAGGCGGCACGTGCTGCGCAACGCGCTACTCCCGACGATCACTGTCATCGCCACCCAGACCGGCTATCTGATCGGGGGGCTCGTCGTGGTGGAGACCCTCTTCAACTATCAGGGCATCGGGAACCTCATCTACAAGGCCGCACTGGCCAAGGACTTCCCGATGCTGGAGGCCGGCGTGCTCATTATCGGCGTCGTGTACCTGGTCGCCACGCTCATCGCGGACGTGCTCTACACGGTGCTCAACCCGCGGCTGCGACTCGGGATCTCCGGATGACCAACATCGCGGCGCCCCCGGCCGCCGGGGTGGCGGTCGCTCGCGCGGAACGCTCCGGCGACCTGACACCTTGGCGGCTGCTACTGCGCAGGCCGACATTTCTGGCCGGTGCGGCGATCCTGCTGTTCTGGGTCGCCTGCGCGGCGTTCGGCGGCGCTATCGCCCCGCATGATCCACTTGCTCAGCAGCTGCTCGCGACCAACAACGCGCCGTCGGGAGCACACTGGTTCGGCACCGACCAGCTAGGCCGGGACGTTTTCTCCCGGGTCATCGTCGGCGTCCGGGACATCCTGCTGATCAGCTCATTTGCCGCCGTAATCGGCACCGTGCTCGGCACGGCGCTCGGCCTGATCATGGGCTATCTGGGCGGCGTGACCGACATTCTGGTCAGCCGGATCGTTGAGGCGGTCCTAGCACTGCCTGTCGTTATTGTCGCTTTCCTCTTCGTCGTGGCCCTCGGCCCATCCCCGCTGACCATCACCCTCGTCATCGGCTTCGTCTTCACTCCGCTGATCGCCCGGACAGTCCGCTCCGCGGTGCTCGTCGAGAGTCAGCTCGACTACCTGTCCTCGGCTCGGCTGCTCGGCGAGGGGGCGCCGGACATCATGTTCGTCGAGATCCTGCCAAACGTGGTGCCGACGATCCTGGTCGAGTTCACGGTGCGGCTGGGTTACGCCATCTTCGCTGTCGCCACGCTTTCGTTCCTGGGCTTCGGGGTCCAGCCTCCTACCCCCGACTGGGGATCGGACATCGCCCACAACTACGTGACGCTCGGCGCCGGTTACTGGTGGATGACGCTGTTCCCGGCGCTGGCCATCGCCTCGCTCGTGATCGCCATCAACCTGGTCACCGACTCGATCGAGCAGGTGCTGGCCTCATGACCACCACGGACGCGCCGATCGGGCCCGGCCCCCCGGCCGGACGGGGTGAGGCCGGGCCGACGGTCCAGGTCGAGCACATGGACGTTACGTACCGGGTCCGCGGCCGGGACCGCCTGGCGCTGCGGGACGTCTCCTTCCGCATCGGGAGCCGCGAGTCCTACGGTCTCGTCGGGGAATCCGGATCGGGGAAGTCCACCGTGGCGCTGGCGCTGACCAGGTACCTGCCGCGCAACGGCCGGGTGAGCGCGGGGGCGATCACCATCAACGGCCAGGACCTGCTGTCCCTGGGCGCGGGCGCGCTGCGCGAACTGAGGGCCCGCACGGTCTCGATGGTGTACCAGGAGCCGGGACGCGCCCTGAATCCGTCGATCAGGGTCGGCCACCAGGTCGCGGAGGTGTACGAGATCGCGGGCGCGGGCCGTCATGAGTCACTGGAGCGTGCCGAGGCCATCCTCCGCAAGGTCCAGATCGCCGACCCGGCGCAGGTCATGGACCGCTACCCGCACCAGCTGTCGGGGGGGATGGCGCAGCGCGCCGTCATCGCCATGGCGCTGGCCGCGGAGCCCTCGCTGCTCATCCTCGACGAGCCCACCACGGCGCTGGACGCGACCGTCGAGGCGGAAGTGCTCGATCTCGTTACGGCGTTGCGTGAAGAATTTGATACCTCAGTCCTGTTCATCAGTCACAACCTGGCCGTCATCGCCAAGATGTGCGACCGGGTGGGCGTCCTGTACGCCGGGGAACTCATCGAGGAGGGCCCGGCCCGCGAGGTGTTCGACCAGCCCCGCCACCCCTACACCGTCGGGCTGCTGCGCTGCATACCCCGCCGCGGCCAGCGCAAGGACCACGGCCGGCTCGACACGATCCCCGGCTTCCTGCCGCCGGCCGGCCACTCCATCACCGGGTGCGTGTTCGCGCCGCGCTGCTCGATCGTGCAGGACCGCTGCCGGGAGGCGGCGCCGCCGTCCTTCCAGATCAACCCGGCGCACACCTCGCGCTGCTACCGGCACGAGATCGCGCCGGATCTCCCGAGGAGCACACCGGTAGATCTTTCTCTGCCGACGCCCGAGGAGACGGCCGAGCCGATAGCACGGCTGGTGAACGTGTCGAAGACCTTCCCCGCCCGCGGCGGGGCGATCCATGCGCTGGCCGGGGTCAATCTCGACCTGATGCGCGGGGAAACGCTGGGGCTCGTCGGCGAGTCCGGCAGCGGGAAGACGACGCTGGCGCGGGTGCTCCTTGGCCTGACCCCGCCCGACCAGGGTGCCAGCGTCGAACTCGATGATCAGCCTCTCCCGGCCGACCTGCGGCGCCGGTCACGTGATCAGCTCAAGTCGATCCAGATCGTGTTCCAGAACCCCGACTCGGCGCTCAACCGGCGCCACACGGTGCGGCGCCTGATCAGCCGTCCCCTCTCCAGGCTGGCCGGCCTGTCCGGCCAGCGACTCCGGGAGCGGGTCGCCGACCTGATCCGGTCCGTCCGGATGGAGGAGCGTCACCTGAGCCTGCGCCCGAACCAGCTGTCCGGCGGGCTCAAGCAGCGGGTGGCGATCGCCCGCGCGTTCGGCTCCGGGCCCCGCCTGGTCGTCTGCGACGAGCCCACCTCGGCCCTCGACGTGTCGGTGCAGGCGGCGATCCTCAACCTGCTGGCCGACCTCCAGGCCAAGGAGAAGGTGACCTACCTGTTCATCTCGCACGACCTCGGCGTCGTGCGGTACCTGGCCGACCGTATCGCCGTGCTCTACCTCGGCCGGGTGATGGAGGTCGGCCCGGCCGAGACGGTCTTCGCCGGCCCGCACCACCCGTACACAGAGGCGCTGCTGTCCGCCGTGCCGAGCATCGATGGGCAGCGCCCCACCCGGATCCGGCTGAAGGGAGAGATCCCGTCCGCGGCCAATCCGCCCAGTGGCTGCGTCTTCCACACGCGCTGCCCGCGCAAGCTGACGAGCGGCGTGTGCGAGTCGACCGAGCCCCCGCTGGCTGAGGTCGCCCCTGGCCACCTCATGAGCTGCCACATACCCATCGATCAACTGCGAACACTGCAGAGCAACGGACAGGCGCCGTGACAAAGCCCGTTAGGGGGCTTAGTTTTTTTCGAATTGGCCCTCGCGACCGCGTATGCGACACCGCAGAGGTTCTGAGGAGGACACCAAGTGAACGTTGATCGTAATCGGCTCAGCCGCCTGCGCGAGAGCCAAGGAGATATCGGGAATCACGTCATCGACGAATTCGTCGCAGGCAGAATCTCCCGGCGGGATTTCCTGCGGCGGGGCGCGGTCGTCGGGATTTCGGTTCCCGTACTGGGCGGCGTCCTCGCCGCTTGCGGAAGTTCGGGCAGCCCGTCGTCGTCGTCCTCGACAGGCACAGCCGCGGGTAAGGCCGGTGCCACCATCAAGGCGGCCATCATCGTGCCCTCGGGAGCGATCAACCCGGTGACCGTCGCCGATCAGGGGGGACTGGACATGCTCGCCCAGACCGGCGAGTACCTGTGCCTGTCCGACCAGCACCTGACCCTGCAGCCGGTGCTGGCCGAAAGCTGGTCGGCCAACTCGACCGCCGACGTGTGGACCTTCAAGATCCGCCAAGGCGTCAAGTTCCATAACGGCAGCCCGCTCACCGCCGACGACGTCGTGTACACCTACAAGCTCCAGACGAACCCGAAGAGCGGGTCAAGCGCGCTGTCCGCCTTCGCCGGCGTGCTGATCCCGTCCGGCGTGACCAAGGTCGACAACTTCACCGTGGCCTTCCACCTGGAAGCACCCAACGGGAACTTCCCGTATCTGACCTCGTCGGACAACTACAACATGATCATTCTGCCGAACAACTCCGACCCGGCGAAATGGCAATCCACGTTCGTCGGCACCGGGCCGTTCGTGCTGAAGACCTACACGCCGAAGGTCAGCGCCTCGTTCACCCGCAACGAGCAGTACTGGGGCACCAAGGCCCTGCCCGCCGCCACCGAGTTCACCTTCTACGACACCCAGACGCCGCAGGTCCTCGCCCTCACCGGCGGAACGGTGGACGTGGTCGGGCAGTTCTCAGTGACCGGCGGCGAGCAGCTCCTGTCCGGTGCGTACACCGTCAGCAAGCTGAAGTCGAGCGCCCACCGCGAGCTGTCGATGCGCTGTGACCAGGCGCCGTTCACCGACCCGAGGGTGCGCCAGGCGATCGCCCTCACCCTGAACCGCCCGGACATCGTCAAGGCGCTGTTCAAGGGCTTCGCCGACCTGGGCAATGACAGCCCCTTCGCCCCGGTCTACCCGTCCACCGACACCAGCATCGCGCAGCGCGCGCAGAACGTCGCCAAGGCCAAGTCGCTGCTCTCGGCGGCCGGGCACCCGTCGGGGTTCTCGACGCAGCTCATTGGCAATGACGTCCAGGAGATCAGCGAGTACGCCCAGATCGTGGCGCAGTCGGCGAAAGCTGCCGGGGTCAACATCAGCGTGAAGATGGAGAGTTCATCGGCGTACTACGGCAAGGCCACGTTCGGAAACTCCGACTGGCTGGACGCCACCATGAGCCTGGTCGACTACGGGCACCGCAGCGTGCCCAACGTGTTCCTCACCGCACCCCTTCAGACGATCAACGCCAAGACGGGCGCCGGCCCGTGGAACGCGGCGCACTTCGCCAATCCCCAGTACGACAAGCTTGCCCAGAAGTACGTCAGCACCGTCGACCTCTCCACCCAGCGCCAGATCGCCGGGCAGATCCAGACCCTGCTGCTGAACGAGACACCGATCATCTACGGGTACTTCTACAACTACCTGTCGGCCTGGGCGAAGACTGTGAACGGCGTCTACCCGACGGCGATCGGCCACCTGTTCCTGAACAAGGCGACGAAGAGCTGACCGGGCTGACGCCACCAGGCGTGTCCCGTGGATCTTGGCCATCGCGAGCGGCCGTCCGGAGGGATGGATCGCAAGGCGGAGGAGGAGCCAATAGCGGAGCTCATGCTTATCCGGTTGCTCAGGCCGGCCCACCGCGCCGGCAAAGGCCATGCTCACAGGGTGGCCGAGCGCGGCCTGGCCGTGCACTACGACGATCCCCTGACAGAAGCGGATAGGCATGAGCGGAGCTATTGGCGACGACGACAACGCCGCGAGGCGCCCTCCGGCGACTGTGCGGCAAACACCGGTGCAGCAGGCTGAAGATCCACGGGACACGCCTTAGGCGGCCAGAACTGGTGAAGCCCCGGGCAGACGCCGGAGAGCTGTGGATCCGGTTCCTGTCCGGTCCGGACATCGACCGGCTCGGCCTCACCAACGCGGAGATCATCGACGCCGTGGAAGGCGCGGTGCGGGCGCACGGTGAAGGCCGGGCCGTCGTCGAGCCTCGGGGTGCACCTCATCCCGGACAACGACGGCGCCGGGCATTTCAACGTGCTGCGCGGGCACTTGCGGGCGCCCGACGTCGCCGGGGTGCTCGACGTCGCCGGAGTCAAGGTCGTCGGCGACTTCGTCGCGAACTACACCCGCGGCCTGCCCAGCGAACTCGGACTGCTGACGCTGTATGACCCCGCGACCGGGGTGCCGCTGTCGGTCATGGACGCTACCCTGATCACCGCGTGCCGCACCGGGGCGATGACCGCGGTGGGCGCCAGGTACCTGGCCCGGCCGGACTCCCGGGTGCTCGGCCATGTGGGCGCCCGGGGCACGGCGCTGTGGAACATCGTGCTGCTCGACGAGATCTTCGAGCTGGACGAGATCCGGGTGACCAGCCGCCGGCCCGAGTCCAGGGACGCGTTCGGCCGGCAGCTTGCCGAGGTCACCGACACACTGATCCGTGTCACGGCCACGCCGGAGGAAGCCTTCGACGGCGCCGACATCCTGGTCGAGGCGTCCCGGCTGACTGAGCCGGAGCCGCTGCTGCGCACCAGCGCCGTCAAGCCGGGAGCGTTCGTTGTCCCCTACGGCACGATCAGCGCCGTCGAACTGGACCTGCTTGATGTGATGGACAAGGTCGTCGTGGACGACTGGCGGGAGGCGCAGGCCGGGCGGTTCGGCGCGCTGCGCGCGCACGTCGACAGCGGGCGGCTCTCCGCGGCGACCCTGCACGCTGAACTCGGCCAGGTCGTGGCGGGACTGCGGCCGGGCCGGGAGCGGCCTGACGAGCGGATCCTGCTCTGGCACCGGGGACTGTCCATCCTGGACATCGCGGTGGGCTCGCTCGTCCTGCGCCGCGCCGAGGCGGCGGGCGCCGGCACCATGCTGCGCTACCACTGACGGCGACGGGGCATGACGACGGGGCACACGGGCAATGACGGAGCGCCGCGAACGATGACAGGGCACCAACCAATGACGGGCACCAGCCAATGACGGAGCACCAGCCAATCGCCACCGCGTGCACGCTCGCTGCGGCTGAGGACCTCGACGCCGCGCTGATCTGTGCGGTAGCCGCCGGACGGGCTGTGCGGATTGGGCCTGAGCTGTTCGGCCGTGTACGGCAGCGGCGCATGGCGGCGTGCGAGGTGCTCAGCCGCGGAGCACCTGTCTACGGCGTGAACACGGGCCTGGGCGCGCTCGCCGACGTGCGCCTCACCGAGCCACAGCAGCGTTCTCATCAGCGCAATTTGCTGCTGGCCCGGGCGACTGGTGGTCCTCCCTGGCTGGACGCCGCCGACGTGCGGGCGCTGCTAGCGGTCAGGCTGCGTACGTTCCTGTCCGGCGACTCCGGCGTCTCCGCTGAGCTGTGCCAGCGGCTTGTGGACTTCCTCGACGCCGGCATCGTCCCGGCGGTGCCGCGCACCGGCGCGGGAAGCGCCGGCGAGATCATCCCGCTGGCCCACACGTTCGGGCCGCTGGCCGGGATCGGGCAGGTGCTCGGCCCCGCCGGTGAGACCAGGCCGGCCCGCGACGCGCTGCGCGAGCACGGGCTCGACGAGTTCCCCCTTGGCCCCAAGGAAGGCATCGCGTTGCTGGCGGGCGTCCCCGGGGCAACCGCGCTGTGCGTCCGGCGCTGTGCGGAAGCCGTGGCCCTCCAGGCCCGGATGGAGGCTGCCGCGGCATTGTCCATAGTGGCCGCCGGAGCGCCGCGCGACCCCTACTTGGACGCATGCGCACGCGGTGACGAGATCCTCGGCCAAGTGCTGCGCCGCCTCCGGCAGGCCATCGGCGACATACCGGGAGCGCGCGTCCGTGAGCCCAGCGCGGCAGAGCCCAGCGCGGCACACCCCAGCGCGACAGAGCCCAGCGCGACAGAGCCCAGCGCGACACAATCCAGCGCGGCACAATCCAGCGCGGCACACCCCAGCGCGGCACAATCCAGCGCGACAGACCCCCGTGCGCCACACCCCAGTGCGGCACACCCCAGTGCGCCAGACCACAGTGCCATCCAGGCCCCTGCCTCGTTCCGGGTGGCCGGCCCCGTCCTCACTCACCTGCTGCGGTCCGCTGACCGGCTCGCATCCGCGGCCTCCCGGGCGCTCACCGGGGTGACCGACTCGCCGGCCTTCCTCGACGGGAGGTTCGTCGGCACCGCGGGATTTCATGGACTCGACCTGTCGGCGCACTGTGACCAGCTGACCGCGGCCCTCACGCATGCGTGCGAGATATCGGCCGCTCGCGTCCACCGGCTGCTTGACTCGCGGGTGACCGGCCTGCCCGCGCAGTTGGCCGCGACACCGGGACCGGACACCGGCCTTGTCACCGTGCACAAGCGCGCGGCCGGCGAGACCCATGCCATGCGGCGGCTGGCCATCCCGACCGCGACCGGTCTCATCGAGACGTCGGGCGGCCAGGAGGACGTCCAGTCATTCGCGTGGGAGGCCGCCGAGGCGCTGCGCCAGGCAATGCAGCACGCCAACGCGGTGACCGCGTGCGAGCTCCTGACGGCCTATCAGGCGATCGCGCTCTCCAGCCGCCCCGCCCCGCCGGGGTGCCGCGGCGTGCTCGCCTGGCTGGCCGGGATCGTCGGCCCGATCGACGCCGACCGTCCCTTCGGCGAGGACATCGAACGCCTCCGCCACGCGGACTGGCCAGCCGGCTAGCCGTCCTCAGGACGCGGCCCCAGACGCACGCGCCCAGGACGCGGCCCGGACGGCACACGCTCAGGACGCGGCCCGGACGGCACACGCTCAGGACGCGGCCGGGACGGCCCGGATTGCCAGCGGTGCCCGGGACG
>WNFD01000087.1_pt1 | contig 79559 bp, 66 predicted proteins | sample 5400491 | NCBI WGS metagenome assembly WNFD01 (sample SAMN13153343, study PRJNA577476) | soil metagenome | isolation source: 120 cm saprolite under Douglas fir tree site 2 hole 2 replicate 2 | place: USA:California | collected 2015-04-18 | reverse complement strand
TCAATCATCACTGCTGCGGTCACAAAGAAACACAGCAGAAGCACTGCCACAATTGTGCGGGAGCTTCGTTGGGATGCTTCTAGTTTTGGTATGAGGAGGAAAACAACCATGCTTATGAAAAAGTAGGGACACGTAGGAGATATCCACGAAGTAACCCACGGAAAGATACTCGGCGACGCGGCCAAGAGCAAGCAGGAAGCAGCTGCGATAAAGCGCCCCCGCTGGCGGCGAACCACTTCGTAGCTGAACAGGAGACCCAGCGCCAGGAACACCGGCATGGTCCGGATCAGAATATCGTGGGTGCATCCAACAATCGTGCAGATAAAGGCAAGAATAAGCGACAAGCCGGGGGGCTGGAGTCTCTCCGGAGTAAAATTCGTTGTATAGGAATGGGAGTGAAGAAGAGAATCCATCAGATCAACATAATGGACACCATTGACGAAATCCGGCGCTTTCTCGCAAAGAAAAAATGGAACCGCCACCAGAGCCAAAATCATGACATACACGACAATATCTGTCGCCGATAAGAAACTCAGGCTAGCGAGAACAGTCTTGCGCAAAACTGAAACTTCCATTTTGGAACCTAGGCCGAAATTGTATAGCCCCACCGACCTGCGTTCGCAAGTACTGAATGAAAGTCTGTAGATACTAGTACCATCCATTCCCCCGGCCATGGGTAGTTCCGCCCTTCAGAACGTGCCGAAGTTGAGACATGCCCACGTTTTCGGGTGATTTCTCACACACACCTGCGTCCCTCCCTCCTTTCTGTGCCAGATTCTCGTATGCCAGCGGGCCGATCTCTACCCCGCTGGCACTTCAGCGCTTCGATCCCAGGTTCCATGGATGCACTCGACATGGCTCAACGACGCTGCAACCTTGCGGCTACTGCCGTTCACCGAGTGCTTGCTTGAGCAGCAAGGAATGGGTGAGTAATGCCAAGTCGTCGACCCCGAGAGCGGTTTTTTGTCTGTTCCAAAACTGGCGTCATGGGATTATCCGCACCCCGAATGTAACTTGAAATCAGGCAGCCTAAAGCGAGTGTCAGAACGCATGCACTGGACTACTCTGCCTACGGTGAAGCTCAGGTAGAACTGCCGGTTGCCACCGAGGTCACCAAGGTACAAGCGCGATTTAGTGGCGGTAGCCTCAGGCAACACGATCACGGCTGGCTGCAGCCTCCCACCTCTGGTTTTTCACTGGGATCCTTCGTGACAACTGTATTAGCTCCGAGGTAGAGTGCCATGCACTCGTTCACCCAACAGCCGCTGTCCGTCGAGAGGGAAGTATTTCTAAACAGCTTGGGTTTTGCAGGAAGAGGCTCAAACTGCAATGAACTGCCCCGTTGCTTTAGGCGAGCGACACTGCTCCTCCACCAAGGTCGTGCTGGCCCACGCAAATCTTTCTCCGCCGATTGAAAGTTTCCAGACCCAAGGAGACTCACCAACAAGAGCATGAAAATCCCAATCCGCGAGCTTGGCGAAAACCTGATTTGGGATATCTCTGGCACACCTACTAAGACTACGCAGACCAACAGCAGCCAAAATACGAATTGAAACCATCCTACGGTTCTTGGGGGTAGTTCACCATAAATTGAAGCCGAAGCCAACTCTGCGCTTGCGAACTCGCCTAAAAGAACAGACATAGCGCCAAGACCCGCCAGGGCGAGCCATCTGGGAGGTGGTTGGTACGCACTTCCAGCGGCGGACGAGTCATCGTAGGGTCGCACGAGTAACGGTATGCAGAACGCACAGAGCAAAACCGCAGGATTGTTAGTCCAGGCGAAACCATAATTTACTGCGCGCTTGGCGATCGGGAGGGCGTTTGCGATATATCCTCCTGTGGGATGTCCTTCAGCCATTTTGGCAGCCATACTCGGAGAAAGCATGATTGCGCCAAGGCTAAGCACGACCAGCCCAACGCACAACCACCACTGGTCAGCCTGTAGTCTCAGGACTCGCGCAGCAATCACTCCTGCTAGCAAACATGCCAGAAGAAAAACGCCTGCAACTTCATGTTGGGCTGGAATTGCTATCGCCAGTAATGCAAGCGCGATGTAGCCGAAAATCGTATGGCTGGGTTTGGAGATTAGACTAGCAAAAACTAGCATGCTACTGATCGGTAATTGGTATTCCATTGCGCTGGTAAGCCAGAAGATATTTTCGCTGGGGCTGGCGACGCTCGCTAACCAAGCAGCATAGAAAACACCCGCAGCAAGTAAGGCTCTTGTGCGAGGCACACGCAGGACAGTCGTAAAAAAGTAGTATAGTGCCGCAATGTTTGTGAGCATAACCAGCAAGAGCAGCCATCCATAGGAAGCAACGAGATTTGATTTGCTCATGGCAAGACTTTCCAGTAAGACAGTCAGCCACCTCCCCGATCCTGTTGATGAGTACTCGGTCCAAGCCTTGGTGAGAACGTTGGGCAGCCTTACGCACGTGCTAACCGCGGGAGTGCCATGACAAACGGCAAGCGTGGCCTTACTGAAATCGTCCGTGTTCAAGGAAGAATAGAACAACAACGCGATGAACGGCGTTGCGAAAACCAAAAGGACAAGGGGAATCAGGGCGCGGGAAAACCACTCTATGGCCTTAGAAGCCGCCACGCCTCGACCGGTCGCGGACTGCTGACTGATTGCTGTCACGATGAGCGCAACCTCCCTTGGATATAGGATTTCTGTCAATGTTCGGGGCAAGGAGTCGGGTCTATCCACACCCAGCTAAAAACTTCAATTTCCACTCCATCGTGGCGACTCCCTCTCGGTCCGGCACAGACTTACTTGGGCCGGGTGGATACACCCTAAACTTTTGCTTGCCAATAGTCTCTAATATCAAGACTGTATCGTGGTCGGTCAATTTAGGGTTATGTGCATGATTCGTTAAGCTGGTTGTTCAGTGGGACTTCGAAACAGTCGGTCTTCTCCTGAATGTCGCCCTTGCCCGACCTCCTTACTTCTAGAAGCAAGCAACATGAAGTGGTCAAAACTGGCCAGTCGCCACACGGAAGAGACGCATACCAAGAAAACGAGTGCGATCCCATGCCTTCTCGATCGATGAACGCAGGTCAGTGGCTGCCACGGCTGGAAAGAGCCAAAAAATTCAGCGCCCGCCCGTGCACCACTGATAGAGCGTCAAGTTCGGATGATTCCCAGTTTTCTGACATGCGATTTCCGGCGTGATGTTCCGCTCTTTGCAGAACTCCATGAAGGCCTTCCATGAGAAGGCCGGTGAGTGTCAAGTCCGTTTTTCTTTTTCCTCCCTGTTGGAGGGTTTTTTTACATTTGAGCCAAGCCGCCTCTGTCGCCATCCTTCCATCCGCACTCTTAGTTGAGCGATTTTCGCTCGGTGCATGGTGGGCGTTCCCAATTCAGTAGGTGCTGCTACCTGATAATCGACCTTGGCTCCCGTCTTTCGACGGAAGCTGGGCCAGGAGTTGGCGCAGTCACCTGATCTCGGCGGTCCGAGCTCGGCTGTTCGAATCCAACTCTACGCCACTGCGCTTACCACTTCGTGGTTGTTCCGCAGTGGCTCATACACCTCCCCGCTTACTCGTTGCCGAATGTGCCCGGATGGTGCGTCAGCCAATGAGAGAATGCGTCCTAAGGAAAATTCCAAAATTGCTCAGATCAAATGCGGACAGATTGAGACTTGAAGGGGTACCCGGGTCTTCTGTCTTTCGACTGGAGTGTGCCCAGTTTTGTGCCCACCACCAAACCCTACGACGTTCGATGAACAGCGATCCGGCAGCGGTCAACTCCTTTCCTGCTCGCAATTTATCGCATTTGGTCGATGCTCGCTGAACTTCCTGTAAGTTGTTGACTCTTCGTTGGAATGGAACTTAAAATCCTCCGGGGATTTTACCCGCCCTCATTTCCAGCGGAGCCTTGAGGCTTCGTTTTACTAACGACATACATAGCTCTACGCCCTAAAGGACATGCGGAGTCACGTTTGGTTCAAGAGTCACAGGTTAGAACCGGCGAATTGCAGGGTTAGGATACCAGAGATGCTGCCGCGCGGCTGGCTGTTGTTAGGTATCGACGAGATTCTGAAGATGCAGCCCGCAGGCCTTGAACTGTTGCCGGGACCGTGCGGTGGCGGGAGTCAGAATTTTGTGCCCCATCCCCATCACAAACCATAGCAAGTGGGCACAGTCGGGTCGGCAAGAGTGTGGCCGCTACTGGCTTGGGAAATCAACCCTATAGCAGGTCATCGCACTCAGTCGTCATTGTCATTTTCAGAACTCATAATCCGTTGGTCGCAGGTTCGAATCGTATCGGGCCCCGTGCGGAAGTCACTTCCTCCCGTCATCCGGTTCCATTCAGGCCACTGGACGATGTAGGATAGAGAACCCCAGCGGAGCGTTTTCCCATGGACGAGACCGCACATCCGAAGCACTTTCCCAATTGCCCCTTTTGCGGCAGCCACGTAATCTACCGAATCGAGAAAAAGAGGCCCCATAGATTGGTTTCTTCACTCTGTGCTATTTCGAAGCCCTTATCGCTGCGGAGCCTGCGATCAGCGGTTCTACCGCTCTTCGTCTCGGCCATCATCACGGAAAGAACGGCACCACCTTCCTGTCTGAGCCTTTACCCTGTCGATACCCCGACCAACAGCTCTCTTCCAGCCCCAGCATGGGTTGGTGCACAATTTGGTGCACACCTCGGTAACTATCGGTATCACTCTGTAGCGGTCGCGCACGCATGCCGAGGGCGCGGAAGCCAGCAGAAACATTAGCCCAATCGCACTTGGTAGCTCACCATCACACACAGTGCCAATGGCCCTAGATTACGCTTTGCAAGCAGGGGGTCGCCGGTTCGATCCCGGTCACGTCCACCAACTATCTCTTTTGCTTCAATTGAGTTGGCCACGTTTGTGTGGACAGTTGCGAAGTGCTTGAAATTCACTGTGCCCAAAATTGTGCCTACCAAGACCGGCCATGGGCTCGTTAATCGCACCGCAGCAAGCTGCAATGGTTTGCATCATTGCGATGTCTAAAATCGAACGAGAAAGCATCGAGCGCGTAAGTAAATGGTAGATTAGATCTCAGGTACCCCCCGCGCTGGCCCGGATCACGACCGCACCTCAACTCACAGGCTACTGACTAGGTAAAGGCGGCGGACCATCCCATTAGTTATCGCGTGGCGGCCTGAAATGCCGAGTGCGGACTTCTACCGAAACTTGCGGAGTTCCGCAAAAAGGCAGCACCCGACATCGGCACCAAGACCGGCGATCATCATCGGCACGGCCGACATTTTCGCGCATCTCGTTGAGCTGCACCAGAAGCAGCGGCGGTTCCTGAAGGAGATCGCGCGCAAGGACAACTGACTACAGATGGTGCGGCACCTTCTTCGCGTTCGCGCTTGCTGCCGGAGCCGCATGCCGGTGTGGAGCCGTGAGCGTTGTGCCCTGGACATTCCGTCAAGCGCGCCGTTGCCGCGAACGTCGGCAGGTTGTGAGCGCGCACTTGCGTCGCCGCCTCAAAGCCGGAGGCCAGCTTGATGAGTGTAGGCTCGCTGAACGCCGTCCCGAAGAAGCTGATCCCGAGCGGAACACCGTATTGCGTGCAGTTTGTCGGCTGCGTAGGTGATGCACAAAGCTTAGGAAAGGCTGCGGGCACCTGTATGATCGGGTATCCCGGCGCCGCGGCCAGGCCCGACGTTCCGAAAATGAAGTGGTCGCCGTAGAGCAGGTCGGTGGCCCACGCCGGGTTGTCTGTTGCCGACACCACCGCGTCCAGCTGGAACTGGCTGATCGCCGCATCGATACCGTTCACGCCCGCGTTGTGATCGATGGCCAGCGCTTGATTGTAGGTCAGCCCCCCGAAGATGGGCTGCGGGTCATCTGGTCCCGGCGCCAGCGCATTGGCCAGGTCGAAGATATCCTGGTTGAAGAACGGCATCTCGACGTCCGCATGGGCATTGTCGAAGTCGATAGCGCTCTGCAGCGTCCCGCCCGCTACCGGCACGCCGACGCGCGTGGCGAAGTACGCCCGCACATCGTTGCGAAAGTCGAAGAGCAGCACCAGGAACTCGCCGTCAGCCGGCGCGAAGTTGAAGTTTGCCGCGTCCAGGTCGATCACGGTCGCGCCTGCGTTCTCAAGGGCCTGCACGGCTTATTCGAACGCGTTCAGCACAGATTGCGGCGTCGGTACATTCGGGTCAAATCCGCCCAACCCTACGCGCGTAACGCCCAGCCTCGCGCCCTGGAGGCCGTTCGGGTTCACGAACTTGCTGTAGTCCGTGGGGATGTTCTTGGGACGGGTCTTGCCCGTTCCCTGCCAGCCCAGCGGGACGCCGCCCGTCGCCGGATCGCGTCCGTCGAAGCTGCGGCTCTGGATGACGCTCAGCGCCGCTGCCGCATCGGCCACCGTCCGTCCATGGGGACCGACGGTGTCCTGCGTGTGCGAGATGGGCACGACGCCGGCGCGGCTGGTGAGCCCAACCGTGGGCTTGATGCCGACGACCCCGTTGGCGTTGGCGGGACACACGATGCTCCCGTCCGTCTCGCTGCCGAACGACACCGTGGCGAAGTTCGCCGACGCCGCCGCGCCCGAGCCGGAGCTGGAGCCGCAGGGGTTGCGATCGATGCCGTACGGGTTGTGCGTCTGCCCGCCGCGGCCTGACCAGCCGCTGATCGATTCAAAGGAACGGAAGTTCGCCCACTCCGACAGGTTGGTCTTGCCCAGGATCACGGCGCCGCCCGCGCGCAGGTTCGCCGCCACGGTGGAGTCCCGCAACGCGGCCATGCCCACGAGCGCGAACGACCCCGCGCTGGTCTGCATCTTGTCCCCGGTATCGATGTTGTCTTTGAGCAGCACCGGGATGCCGTGCAAGGGCCCTAGCACCACGCCGCGACTGCGCAGCGCGTCCGCGTTGCGCGCCATGACCAGCGGGTCTGGGTTCAGCTCAATGATAGCGTTGACACCAGATCCATTCTGGTCCAACGCGAGGATGCGGGTGATGTATTCCTGTGTTAGGTGCTCCGAGGTAAGCCTGCCGGAGGCCATTTCCGCCTGGAGCTGGGCCACGGTAGCCTCATTGTGTTGAGGGGGAACGGCGTTCTGCGCCGCGCTCTGCGCTGCCGCCGAAGTCGGCAGCAACAGCGCTGCAAGAAGGAGATTGCGTATTACTGGAGCCGTCATCTTATTCCCTCCTGAGAGCCTCGGCCTTGTAATGGCCACGAAATCAGGTTGCAGCCGGTGGGCTCATCGAGGCGGTCAAACTTAATCTCCCGACCGCGCGCAGTCAACAGGGATTCCGTTTGTCCGTTTGTCGAGCACCACCCAGTTTCGCAGTCATTTTCTCTACCTGCGCACTCGAGTTTGCTTAACCAAAGTAATTGGTGAAGACTACGGAATGGCAACGGAAGCCCCAATCTCTTCCGCGGAAGCATAGTTGCTAAGCGTTGTTTGACCGCGGGCTTTTGCGAAGAGGTGGCCTTCCGCGGATATTTTCAAAAACAGTTTGAGACGATGACGCGGAGCTCGACCGCAGGTGTCATCCTCCAGGGAATCCTCTTCGGGATTTCACACGGCTATCAAGGCCTTCGAGCGATCATCATGATTATCCTGTTCGGGTTCTTGTACGGGATTCTCGCGCTTTGGCGCAAGAGCTTGCGGCCGGGCATGGTTTTACATGCTTGGTCAGATATTTATGCGGGATATTTATTTCAGTTTTTGCGCTTGTAATTGCCGCCAGACATTAAGTGAACGTGCTGCTGGCAGATTCTGAATCCCGCAAGAGGAGCCCGAAGTTCCGTTCGGGGAAACGTCGTAGTGCTGAATGCCGCTCGCGCTCCGATCTCCTCAAATGCCGTTCCGGGAACCACTTTGCCCCTACGTGACAATCGGTGCATAAGCAACGCCGGCGAGGCCAAACACCCGCTGATAGCGCTGAATCTCTTTGCGGGGGCCTAGCGCTTTTTGAAAGTTGTCGGAAAGCTTCACTGCTGGCTTGCCATTGGCGTCGTTGAGCTTGCACACCAGATTTACAGGATCGAAGTCGCTACCGCCCTGAGGATTGCAGTTGCGAAAATCATTGGTCAGCAACGTGCCCCAACCTGCGCTGAAACGGATGCGCCGTTGGGGAATCCATATTCCCTCATCGAAGAAGTCACTTGCTTTCCTAAAATCAGCAGGAGAAGCGCCGTTGCGAATTGTCCCGGAAAAATAGGCATGCAGCCCCAGAATCGTGGCCACATCGAGAGTATCAGAAGCAATGAATAGTTTTTGCCGCGGATCACGATTTTTCTGATTAAGCCACGCAATGTATTCGTCGCCCGCAACGAAAGGATCTTTGCTGTCTGCACGCTGCCCCGTCCAATCCGCCGCCCAATCCGGAGCATTGCGGAGAAACTGGGTCGTGCCAAATGTGTCTGGAAGCAGGATGAGTAACTCGCCTTGATAGGTCTGCCGCCAGAGGTCCAGCAAGCGATATTGCGCGGTCTTCAGTTCTTCGTCGTCCTTGGCCATCGCTGCCAAGGCCATCGGCAACTCATGTGCATTTGTACCGATCGCTTCCAAGTCGTGTTGATACGCGAGATATGTATTCGAGGTTCCGGTAAAGCTGCTGCCGAGCACGTCGCTCATGGCCTTTACGACGTATTCCTGCCACAAGAAGCTGTGCCGCCGTCGTGTTCCAAAGTCGCTCACTTTCAATCCCGGGACGCCGCACAACCGCTCCATTTTTTCCCAGAGTTTAGTCTTGGCCCGCGAATAGAGAATATCGAGCTCGAATTCGCTGAGACGCTTGAGGCTGGAGCGCGTCTTCAGCTCGCTAATGGCTGAAAGCGCATAAATCTCCCACATCGTCGTTTCTGTCCAAAGGCCGCGAAATGAGAGGGAGAACTGCCCGTCTTGAATAGACAACTCATAATCAGAAAGGCGGAAGTCGCGTTCGAGCCACTCGAGGAAAGCGGGTTCAAAGATGCCGCGGCGTCCATAGAAAGTGTTGCCGGCGAGCCAGATCAGCTCGGACTTATGAAAGCGCAATTTTTTGGTTTGTTCCAACTGGGCGCGAAGCTCCTCGACGTCGATCACATCGGCGAGGCGTAAGTCGGCGGAGCGATTAATAAGCGAATACGAAGCGGTGGTTTTGGGGAACTGCTTCCAGATGAACTGGAGCATCAGGAGCTTGTAAAAATCGGTGTCGAGCAGAGACCGCGTAATCGGGTCCAGCTCCCAGTTATGGTCGTGGGCACGCCGCGCGAGGTTGATAATCACAATGTCACCACTTTATCTCATTCGGAACGCTCTTCAGCAACAGGGCCCGAATGCACCGATCAGCGGGATTGTCCAGGTGCGACGCGAAGCCGCAGCTAAGCGGGTTGATCATTAGAATCAGGACCTTAATACCTTCCGCCAGAAATGAACTCCACTGAACGGGTCAGAAGTCCCGTTCTGAAAAATAGCGCCCATCGGCCATCGCAGTCACCGGGACGACCAGTCGTCTACTCGGAAGCGACCAGCGGCGTTGACTTGGTCGTGCAATCGGCAAGCCGGTAGCTGATCCACCACGGCGACCTCCGCTCGCTTGAACTGCCGTCTGAATCTTTGTAGTCTCACGTGACCTAATTCTGCGTTTTGCCCGCTTGTCCAGCGCTGTGTGCATGCTGCGGTTCATTGAAACAGAAGTGGCGGCCAACAAAGCTTGAACAGAGGGGTTCACCCCATGCGACTGTGCCCAGTTGTGTGCCTACCCTCGGACTAGCAGGAGTGAGCAGGCGCAGTTAATGAATGAATGAAAGCCTGTGTAAACAAAGGCTTTGCTAATCTGAGCTAACCCTAGCTAAGTGTCGCTAAGTCGTTGAAAGTTCGTGCAACCAATCTTTGCAAGCAGGGGGTCACCGGTTCGATCCCGGTCACGTCCACCAACATCATTTGCAATTTCAATTCTCGACGAACGACTTTAGCCTGGACAGTGCCTGATCCCACTGCTCGGAGACGAGGTCGAGGTATTTCTTCATTTCTTCCATCGGCTCCGGATCGAATTCGAATCGGCTCTCGCGACCGGTACGGACACTGTGCACCATTCCTACACTCTCCAGTACGCGAAGATGCTTGGTGATCGCCTGGCGGGTAAGCTTGGAGCCCTTTGTTAGCTGCGAGATCGAACGTGGCTGCCCGCCGCTGAGCTTGGCAACCAGCGATAACCGTGTCTCGTCGCCCAGCGCGGCAAAGGCGGGTGCATGAGCCCGCCGCTTGGCGGCCATGCTGCTACGACTTTTGTGCGACATAGCTCTCAATGTTCTTCATTTGCTCGGTCCAGCCTCCGTCATTCTGGCGGAATGCTTCGAGGCCGCGGCCGCCGGGGATCTTGTCGAAGCCGGACTCCGTGAGCAGAAGCAGTGTACCGCTCGCGGTCTTCTCCAGCCTCAATTCAACGAGGGTGGGCGTCTCGTTTGGATCTATTTTGGGATCGACCTTCCAGGTGAAGGAAAAGAGCCGTTCAGGCTCCATTTTCTGCACGACGGCCTCCCATTTGACGTGCTCGTAGCCAGGGTAGGTAATCTGGCCACGCGAGACCTGGCCCGGCACGAAGGGACCATCCAGTTTCACGCGAAACCATTCCCCGAACTCGCGGTGATCCGTCAGCGCACGCCAGACCCGCGAAACCGGCGCCTTGAGTTCAATACGCTTCTCAATACGATCCTCCATGATAAGCAACCTCCAGATTGCAGATTAGCACTGCTTGACAGAAAGCGCAACCTATTTGTTGCGTTTTTTTTGCGACAGAAATCCCGGTGATCGCGAAAGCTCCTTTGTGGGCGTCCTTTTGCGTAAACTCTTGTTGCTAAACGACTTGCAAGGGTTTATCCTCACCCAGAACATGCAACCCGGAAGAATCGCGCCACACTTTTCAGGAGTGCGTTGGCCTGCTGCCAAGCGGCTCCGGCCACTCCTCTTGACGCTTCCCCTCTTGCTAACTTCGGCCAGTATCTCGGCGCAGCAATCACCAAAACCCCCAGCCGTGGGGCTCGACCCGATACGTTCCTATATCTCGTCCGGGTGGAACACGCTTTCTCGGTCGCTATCCGATTGCGCCACTTTTAGCGACTCGAAACTGACGGGCGCCCCCCAACTCTACCTTCCCTCCGACTTCCCGGAACCTGAAGCCGTGAAGCAGCTCGAGACCCGCTGCAAAGTCCAGGTGAGGAATCTTCCTCCCTCCGGTGATCGCCTGGGAAAACCTGGCGCGGCTGCCATTTCTCCGCCCGGATTGCTCTATCTCGAGAATCGTTACGTCGTCCCGGGCGGAAGATTCAATGAAATGTATGGATGGGACAGCTACTTCATCATTGTGGGACTTCTCCGTGATGGCCGGCTCGACCTTGCGCAGGACATGGTGAACAACTTTTTGTTCGAGGTCGAGCACTACGGCGCCGTACTGAATGCTAACCGGACGTACTATCTCACGCGCTCTCAACCGCCTTTCCTGACCTCGATGATTCTTGGAGTTTATGGAGCGCAAAAGGCGGCTGGCCACGAAAATCGCGCCTGGCTGACCAAGGCCTACCAACTGGCTACCAAGGATCACAGCCTGTGGGACGCGGAGCCGCACCTTGCTGGCTCCACGGGCCTTTCGCGCTATTTTGATTTCGGCGATGGCCCCGCACCAGAGAGCGTGCAGGATGAAACCGGTCATTACCGGGGGGTCGTGGCCTACTTCCTGGCGCATCCCGAACAGGACCGCAACCTCCTCGTAAGAAAAGCTCCCGGGCAAACTTCTCCGCTCACGGTGGGCTCAACCTACTCTCTGCAAGTGTGCGATCTCGTGCGAACCATGGCCAAACCGGAATGCACCGTCGCCGCAGACGTCGCGTTGAGCTCCGATTTCTACAAAGGCGACCGCTCCATGCGCGAGTCGGGCTATGACATCTCCTTCCGCTTCGGTCCTTACGGCGCGGGGACGCATCACTTTGCCCCAGTCTGCCTCAATAGTCTGCTCTATAAGTCTGAAAAGGATATGGAACAGATCAGCAGCATTCTTGGCCGCAAAGAAGATGTGGAGCTATGGAAGAAGCGCGCGGAAGAGCGAAAAGCAAACATCCAAAAATATCTGTGGAACAGCCAGCGCGGTCTCTTCGTGGACTATGACCTCGTGCAACAGGCGCAATCGTCCTACGACTACGTGACCACCTTTTTTCCACTATGGGCCGGCCTCGCAACCCCGGAGCAGGCGCAGGCGCTCGTCAAGCATCTTGCCACATTTGAGCAGCCCGGCGGTCTGGTCATGAGCCCGCGCGAGAGCGGTGGGCAATGGGACTTCCCGTATGCCTGGGCGCCCGATCAACTCATTGTCGACGTTGGTTTGCGAAAATATGGATTCAACAAAGAAGCCGACCGTGTCTCCTACAAGTTTCTCTCCACGGTGGCGGAGAATTTCCGGCGTGACGGCACCATTCGAGAAAAATACAATGCTGTCACGCGGTCGTCCGAAACTCAGGTGACCGCCGGCTACCACATGAACATCGTGGGTTTTGGCTGGACGAACGGTGCGTTCCTGGAGCTGCTGCATGATCTGCCCGTGGATCTCGTGCAGAAGCTCGCCAGGGAGCAGGGAAGTAGCGCCACTGCAGCGCGCTAGAGGTTGGCGGTTTATCTGCCGGCGGCCCGCAATTTCTCCAATCGAGCTGCGTCGGGAACAGGCATTGCTCCCACCTGGCTAGCCACCCAGGAACCCCATTGGTTCGCGGCTTCGCTCATCTCTGTCAGCGACGCGCCCCGCAAGAAATGATGGACCAAAGCAGCCGTAAATGCGTCTCCCGCTCCAACCGTGTCGGCGACCTTCACTGCAAAGCCGGGATGCTCTATTGCCTCGTTCTCGCCGATCATCAGGCTGCCGCGGGCGCCTCGGGTGACGCACACGAGACGGAGGCCAAACTTCTCCTGCAGCCATTTCGCGGCTGATTTTTCGTCCGGGCTCTCGAATCCGCACAGTTTTGTCACAACGGGCAGCTCTTCATGATTCAGCTTCACGACGTGCGCAATTCGCATGGAGGCAGACAACAATTCTGCCGTTTGATAGCCCTGGCGCAGGTTCACGTCAAAGACGCATACCGCGGACTTGAACGCTTCCTGAAGAAAAGACTGGATCGTTCCGCGAGACTGCGGAGATCGCTGCGCAAGAGAACCAAAGCATACCGCGTCGCAGCGTTTCGCCAGCGCGCTCCATTCCGGAGTCCACTCCAGAAAATCCCATGCGACGGATTTCTTGATCTCGAATTTCGCCTGCCCGTCGTTGTCGATCGAGACCTCGACGGTCCCGGTGGGATGGATTGGGTCCGTCTGGATTTCGTCCGTTTCCCCGCCCAGCGCCTGTACGCACGAAATGGCTTGCTGGCCAAGATCATCCTGACCTACGCGGCTGGCAACAACTCCCTTGTCCCCCAGGAGGCTCGAGATGTAGGCAAAATTTGCGGGAGCGCCGCCGAGCTTCTTGCCGAGGGGGAACATGTCCCACAGAAGTTCGCCAAGTCCGATGACGATGCGGCTATTCATGTTTCGCACCGATCTTAACTAAACCTGCGCAATCATACGCTCGCCGCGGAATCGGAAACACCGAATTCAGTAGAGAGGATCCATGGCGGCTTATTTCCACACAGAATCAAGCTTCCAGATGGAAAGCGATTTGATCTTCCCATTTCCATTCAGCGAATAAACTTCAATGCCCACCGAATGCTCCAATGGATAAATTCGATCTGTCAGCGTAACTTCGCCATCGTTTACAAAAACCTCCACGCTGGAGCGATCCACGAAAACCTGGAATTTCACGCTGGAAGCCTGGTGAATCTGCCCCGAATGCCGGCCCGCCGCTTCCTTGCTGTAGGACAATTCACCTGCCTTGTTGCGGTCAATGAACACGCTCTTTTGCCTTTGCGATATCCCCACAAGGGTCTCTTGCGCGCCACCTTTGCGCACCCGGAATCCCATCTCATCTGAATTTTCTGGCATTAATTCCGCCTGAATTTCAACCGTGTCTCCGGAAATTCCGGCCTCCTTGATCCGCCGATGGGCTTCTGCCACGGAGACATTTTCGAGATGAAACTCCTTCCCGCGCAGCGTCTTCATTTCACGCACCGGCTGCTGAATCAGCCGAATTCCATCAGGGAAGCGTCTCAGCCCAAGCGTGCGAGGGATGGATTGTGCGCCGCGCCACTGAATGGTTGGTTCGACGTTTGCATACTGCCAGTTGCTGATCCAGCCCATCCATATTTTCCTGCCGTCGCCCGCGCGCAGGTCAGCGAAAGTATTCGTGGCATAAAAATCTTTTCCATAATCGGCCCACAGCTCCTGTGATACAGGCATCTCATCCTTAAACTGCATTCCGTCAAACGATCCTATGAAGTACTTTGTGCCGGTACCGCCGGCCGGAGCTCCCGGATTGCGATTCACGATCAAGACCCATTTCTTTTCTTTCGCTCCTTCCACAGGTAGTTCGAACAGGTCAGGGCATTCCCACTGCCCGGCGCTGTCCCCCGCTGGCCCAAAAGAACTGCGCAGCTTCCAGTCTTTCAAGTTTGGCGAATCAAAAATCATCAGTTTTCTTTCGTCGGCCAGCACCGCCACCATCACCCATTTCTTTTCGGGCGCATACCAAAAAATCTTGGGATCCCGAAAATCCGGCTGCTTCAAATCCACGATCGGGTTGCCAGGATAATTCGTCCAGGTGCGCCCGCGATCGTTGCTGTAAGCAAGATGCTGCGTTTGCAAATCCTTCCCGGCCGCAGTGTAGATGGCGATCAGGCAAGAGCGGTTTTCTTTGTCACCCGATTCGCATAATCCGCTTGAGTTCCTCCAGTCCACCACGGCGCTGCCCGAATAAATCATGTATTTCCCCTCTTCTTCCGCGATCGCCAGCGGCAGATGGCGCCAATGCACCATGTCCGTGCTGACCGCGTGGCCCCAGCTCATGTGTCCCCACACATTGCCCTGCGGGTTGTGCTGGTAGAAGAGATGGTATTCGCCTTTGTAATAGACGAGCCCGTTGGGATCGTTCATGAAGTTCTTGGCCGGCGTGAAGTGAAATTGTGGCCGCCACGGTTCGTCGTAGCTGCTTTGCGCCAACGACAGCCTCGTAGTTGATAGAAGGACAGCCGCCAGCGGCGCAAGCAAGGAGGGCTTCCACGATTTACTCATCCGCGAAATGCTCCGCTCAGGGTTTCGCATTCTGCTGAACCTGCAACTGTTCCGCGAGCTTCAGTTCGCGCTCTGCGTCCTCCGCCTGGCCCAATTCCCGGTAAGCCTGTCCAAGCAAGTGGTGAGGAATAGGGTTGTTAGGGTCCATGGCCAGGGCGCGCTGCAAAGCACGCACAGCGAGCGCCGTCTCGCCTTTTTTCTGCAGGATCTTCCCCATCAAGATGTAAGGCCCCGTGGATGTAGCATCGAGCCAGATGGACCTTTGCAACAGCTTTTCCGCCTCTTCGTATTTCTGCAAACGGCTATAGCCGTCCGCCAGCTTGTAGTAGACGGCGGCCTCTCCCGGATTCAGCTCCAGCTCTTTCTGAAACTGTTCAATGGCCTCCGGCACGCGTGACTTATAGAGGTAGAGCTCCCCGAGCAACATATGTGCGCGCGGAAGTTTCGGATCGAGTTCCACAGCCTTTTTCGCGTATTCTTCGGCCACCGGCCCAAAATCTTGCCGCAGCAGCATTCGCGCCGTAAACAAATAGCTCGCCGAGGAATCGGCAGGCACAGCAAACATCCTCGCGAAGGCCTTGCGCGCATTGGGATAATCCTTCGTCTGCATGTAGCAGAGACCCAAAATATACGCGGCATCCACATTCGCGCTCGGATACCACGTCTGGACCTTTTCCAGCGGCGCGATCGCTTCCGTCGGCCGCCCCGCCAGGTAATAAGACAATCCCAACAACTGAACAGCTTCGTTATCGCCCGGCTCTTCCTCCAGCGCCTTCTTGAAGCTGGCCGCCGCCTTCAGGAAATCATTCTTTCTGTAATAGACGATGCCAATTTGCCGCACTATGCCGCGCCGGGCCGGGTCCGCCGCAGCGATGCTCTCGAGGAACTTCAATGCCTCCTCGTTCTTCCCTTGCCGCATGAGGAGAGTTGCTTGCTCCAGGCTGGTGTCCCGCTGCGAGTTCGAAGCGCCCTGTGGTGCAGCCTGCAGCATCGGCGCGTCTTGCTTCGGCGCAGCCACTTCGGCCATCGACTGAGAGTGCAGGCCGCCGCATACCACCAGCGAACAAGCTACGGAAAAGGTGATACGAAGTCTGAAGGCGCGCATTGGAAGTGTCCAAGTATGGGCTACGCCACGATTAGAGCATAAAAAACGGGGAGCCCGTGAGAGCTCCCCGTCGGGGTGGTAGGGTGTCTTTGTCCTGGTTAGAAGTTGAGCTTTAATCCGAACTGCAGCCTGCGCATGGTCGAACCGAATGCCAGACCCGTGATGTTGCCGGCACTGCCGCAGTCGACGCAGCTGTTCGGGCGATCAAAGTTAACGTGGTTGAAGACGTTGTAAGCGTTAAATTGGAGCTGAGTTTTAAATCTTTCAGTGACTGTAAAGCTCTTGAACACGGAGAAGTCCGTGTTGAAGAATTTCGGCCCGCGGAAGCTGTTGCGTCCCACGTTTCCGAAGGTCTCCACTGCAGGCTGGGCCCAAGGCCCGCCCGTTTTTCCCGGAGAATTGAGCGCGACGCCTCCAGTAGTCTGGAACCAATAGCCCGCAGCCTCTGGGTTTCCTGAGCGAGTGCCGTCCTTCACGGTACCGACTATATCGGCCCTGCAAGGGCCCGCGTCACTCGAGGAACTGCAAGAGTCCGGATGTGGAGTGAACGGCAAGCCGCTACCGATGATGGTAGCGCTGTTGATAGACCAGCCCCCGACGACGAGGTCGGCCGCGCGCCCCAAGTTGCCTGCCCACCGCTTGCCATGGCCAAACGGGAGATCGTACACCTGAGTAAAGATAAGCAAGTGATTACGATAGTCGTCGTTGGGGCCGAAGGCAACTCTGCGGTCGATGTTGTAGTAGCTTCCATCATAGTTCGTGGAATGCTGGAAGGTGTAGCTACCCTGAAAGGACAGACCGCCCGCGAAGCGCTTCTCGACGGTCGCCTGCAGGGAGTTGTAATGATTATCGGCATCGTTCCCGAAATAATCGATGCCCTGGGTCCAACCGTACTTGCTGTAGAAGGGCCGACGGTTGTTCTTCGGTACTTTAGCGGCGAAGCCAACGACAGTTGGGTCATTGATGTTATAGGCCGGACCGCCGCCCGCAAAGGTGTGCGTGCCCTTGTTTCCTACGTAGGCAAGCGTGGCGGATATGCTGGAAGTAACCTGGCGCTGCACGCTGACGTTCCACTGGTCCACAGTGGGGAGCCGGTTGTTGAAGGGCCGCGAGCGCGAGAAGACGTTGTCAGGGACAAGCGGGCGCCCATTGACGCCGAGGCACTGTGCTTTGTCGGGAGTAAACACACCACCGACGACACCGCTCGGGTCAGTGATCGCATTGCAGTTGCTGGTGGCCAGCGTGCCGCCGAGCTTGGTTGCCGGATCGAATGTCGGCGGACCTTGAGCGAGATTGAACACAAATCCGCCAGTGTTGGAGTTCAACTGCTGGGCGCCGAGTACCGGCAAGTTCTGCGTGATTGCATGGCCGAAGATCGAGCCGAACACCCCGATATCAAAGCTGCGGCCATACCCCACGCGGACTACCGTCTTGGAATTCGCCTGATACGCAATCCCAAGCCGGGGTGCGAAATGTTTGAAGCTCGTGCTGGTGTTCCCTCTCAGATCCACACCGGTCTGGCCCGCAACGCGCATTTCGCCCGTGGCAAGGTCAACCCAGCCGCCTCCATCCGTTCGAGCCGCCGATTCCGGCCTGTAGATTTCCCACCGCAACCCAAGATTGACGGTTAGTTTCGACGTCCAGTGAATGGTGTCCTGACCGTAGAAAAACAGCCGAGGCTGTGTCTCGTAGGCGTTGAGAGATTTGCTGACGTAGCGCTCGAAGTGGCTGGGCAAACCGAGCAAAAATCCAGCCAGGCCAGCCCCGCCATCTGGCGTAGTACCTATCGCCCCCTGGGCAGCGTCATTGTTGAAATCGAACTGGCCGGCGCGGTGAGAATCGCTGGGCACGCGCAGGTTGTAAGCGTAGCGGACGTCCGCACCGAATTTAATGCTGTGCTTGCCGCGGATGTTCGTCCAATTGTTCACGAACTGATACTGATGTTCTTGCTCGATGAGGGGGCAGTTGCACTGGTTCACGTGCAAGGAGTAGCCAAAAAGGAACTCAGACGCTCCGGGCTGCTGGATGGTGAACGCCGGCATACCCGAGGTCACACTGTCCGTGTTTACGTTGGGTATGCCTGCCGTGGTGGCGGGAGTGGTACCGGAGCCCCCGGGACTGACGTTCACTCGGTAGCGCATGTAGCCGAAACGGACGTCCGTCAGCAAGGTGGGGCTGAGGGTGTAGTCAAACCCGGCAGCGATGCTCTGGTTGCGGACCGACGAGTCTCCGGCAAAGTCGCCGACGGAGGGATCGCTCGGGAGCGCATGGCCGCCGAGAGCTACGCCGAAGAGACCTGGACCGGAGCGCTTGAACTGCTGGAAGCTGTAACGCCCGAAGACGTTGACTTTGCTGGTGGCGACGAAATCCGACCGCACATCGAAGCCATTGGAATCGAGGGTGTTGTTGCCAGAGCTGAAAAAGTTGTCACCCAAGGGCGTCGATGGAGTAGCGTTGGGAAGGGGAATCAGAGCTAACAGAGCCTGCGCCTGGGGAGACAAGCGATTTGCCGGTATCACGTTGCCTGGGAACTGGGCTCTGTTCGCGGGTGCGACGTTGCAAGCTGCCGTAAAGCCCGTTACTTTGTCCGTGCAGGGATCGTAGATGTTCTTACCCAAATCGCTAAGGTTGGCTCCGGTCCCGGCGCTGATACTTCCTCTTTCGAGGGCCGTGGGTACGCGGTCTGAAGACGTGCCGCCAACGTGGCTGCGCTGACCCTGATAATCGCCAAAAGCGAAGAGCTTGTTCTTCTTGATGGGCCCGCCAACCGTACCTCCGAACTGATTCCAGTTTCCGCTGGGAACGCCGCCCTTTGCGGGCGACTGAGTAAATGGATTGCGGGCGAAATTGGAATTGGAACGCTCAAAATCGAACGCTGATCCGTGGATCTCGTTGGTACCCGATTTGGTCTGCGTCGTCACGATCGCACCGATGGCTTTACCAAATTCCGCGTCGTAATCCTGATGAATAATCTTCGTTTCGGCGATGGCATCGAGATTCGGATTGACCACGATGATCCCAAGGATCGGATCCTGATTGTCTGTGCCATCCAATTCGAATGCTGTACCGGCAAAGTGCTGCCCATTCGTTTCGATCTGCTGCGAACCTTGAGGGTTTTCGCTGGCGGCGTGACCCCAGTTGAGCCGCTGCGCGCCTGGGGAGAGTAGCTGCAACGACGTGAAGTTGCGATTGTAGATGGGAAGGTCTTCCACGGTTCGTGACGAAAAGACCGTGGCGACGTCGGTCTTGTCTGTCTGCAGCTGCGGAATTTCTCCTGTAACTTCCACCGTCTGCGTTACAGCGCCGACCTGCAACACCGCATCGGCGCGGACAGAGGTGTCCGCGTCAACGCGAACACTTGTAATATCGTAGGCTTTAAATCCGGGCGCCTCAATGTGGATTTTGTACGCGTCCGGGATCAGGTGGGTCACAGAGTAGCCGCCACTTTCGTTCGACACGGCCTCGTCCGTCCTGCCCTTCGAGATATTGGTCACTGTGATCTTGGCGCCCGCCACTGCGTTTCCCTGCGGGTCGGTCACGGTCCCAATAAGGTTCCCGTAAACCGCCTGCCCCAGAGATGTGCTCGCGCCGAACCCCAGTGCGAGGCAAATTGCCAGTATCCATCCCACAATCGCTTGCTTTTTCATTACACCCCTCCTGAGAACCCCAAAGTATTCGAAATTGTTATGCAGCCGCACGCCACGGAAAGAAGAAACTTGCGAATCTTGTCGCTTTATTGGAACACTTACCGTCCACGCCTAAACGAATTAGCACGTCGCTAAGCGCTTCTCAAAATGAAATTATGGGATAGACGGCAACCTGCCAAACCGACCTGTCCGTAGCGAACAGCCCCCAAACTCCTCAACTTTTTTCGGCTTCGCCAGCGTCCCGGAACTATTCCGTTCCCTCAGCTTTACCTACCCTAGCTCGGGTATAATCGGACGGGCACCCAATCAGGGCGCGGCGAAGAATTATGATGCCTTCTATCAGTTTTTTGAGTAACGAGGAAAGTCTCTTTGGGTCTGATACGGTTACGCGGCATAAGTTGTCATCCCACAAAGAGATGCGAAGTGCGTTACCTTGGTGTTACAATGCGGTCACGCCGCTTCCCGAGGTGGTCGGATGACTGATCGTCCCCAACAACTCGCGCAGCTCGAGAAACTTCTCGGCAGCCGTGCCCTCCATGGCTCGGAATCCCTCTGCAAGCTGCTCCAATACTTGGCGAATCACTCCCTTGAGCATCCCGGTGTATCCCCGAAGGAGTACCAAATTGCCACCGAGGTCTTCGGACGTCAGAAAGACTTCGATCCGCATCTAGATTCGATGGTACGGGTGCAGGCGGGCCGCCTTCGTGCAAAATTGGCTGAGTACTATGCCTCCGAGGGGGTTGACGACCATTTCGTGCTGGAAATGCCCAAGGGCAGCTATGCGCTCACTTTCCATCAGCGCACCCGCGGGACGGGGCGGAACCACGCGAATGCCTCTCACGAGGCCCCAAACAATTTGGAGGTTAGCGGCCGGACCTCTCGTGCGTTGATCGTCGCAGTCATTGCGCTCTCTGTCGTTCTCGCCTCCGCCGTTGCCATTGCCACCGACCGGTTCCTGAACCGCAGAATCGCGGAAGCCCGGGTAGCAAGCGACAGTGCTGATGCGCCGGTTGCTTTTCACGTTTTCTGGAAAGGATTTCTCACCGGGCCCCAGGAGCCGTGGGTCATCTTCAGCAACGCCGCCTTCGTCGGCCGGCCGTACACGGGCATGCGCTACTACAATCGTCCTAGGGATTCCGGGGCCGTGATCCTGGATCACTACACCGGAGTCGGCGAAGTGCTGGCGGTGCACGCTCTCGATACTGTTTTCGCAAAACTTCACCAGCAAATTCGCGTCAAGCGCGGCAGCTTGTTTTCCCTCGATGACGCCAAGAACAACGACCTCATTTTCATTGGCTCGCCTTCGGAAAATCTAACGCTCTTGGAGTTGCCAAACACTCAGGAATTCACTTTCAAGCAGATCACTTCCGGGCCGCGCACGGGCACCATGGAGATCATCAATTTTCATCCGGAATCGGGCGAGCCGAAGGAATTTTTTCCGTCTCCGCCAGACGAGACGCTGACAGAAGACTATTCCATAATCGCGCTAAAGCGAGGATTGAATCCTGCACATTCGGTCCTGATTCTGGCAGGCGCCACCACGATCGGCACACAAGCTGCCGTCGAATACGTCTGCCAGCAAAATTCTTTGGAAGAGTTGCTTTTGCGGCTCTCAGTTTCAAACTCAGGCCAACTGAAGCCGTTCGAAGCGGTAATCCGCGTGAAGGTCGCCAAGGGCGTTCCCGTGGGATCGGAACTCGTCGCCCTCCGCAGAGGGCCCGCTTGAGCCGCACCGATCCAGGGTAGACCTCAGCAATTTCCACTTCTGTCGTTACTACCTGCCTGCAAGAAAATTCCCGCAAGTCCTTTGCCTGCCACACATCCGAGACTCCCCGGGGGATGTCTACGTTATGGTTAGCCAGCCATCACGCACCTGCTCGACCCCCACAGCGTGGCTGCAACGGGATGCATCTTGCCGCGTCTTTATCCCTTTACACATTTTTTCAACCTTCCGAAATCGCCGAACGATTCCTCGCTACAGAAGGTTGCCGCCCGCAAAAACCGCCTTTGTTATACTGGAACTTACAGGTGACCTCTCGACCCGTGACCAAACTTCGCATCTCCATTGTTCAATACCTGAACACCGCCCCGCTCGTCTGGGGGTTCACGAACGGCCCGCTGCACGGGAAGTACGACTTGTCGTTCACCGTTCCGTCCCAGTGCTCGGAAGATTTGCGCACCGGCCGCGCGGATGTCGCCATCATCCCGGCGATTGAATACCAGCGCATCGACGATCTCGTGATCCTGCCGGATATGGCCATTGCGTCGAAGAAGCAGGTGCGCAGCCTGCTCATTGTTTCGAAAAAACCGGTCGAACAGGTGGAGAGCTTCGCGCTGGACCGAAGTTCGCGCAGCACCCAGGCACTGACGCGAATTCTGTGCGCCGAAAAATGGAAGACCGCGCCAGAGTTTTTTGAAGCCACACCGGATCTAGCGGAAATGCTCGAGCAAGCTGACGCCGCGCTGCTCATCGGCGACCCTGCTCTGCGCATTTCGCTTGGAATTGAAAAAGACAGTCACGCCGGTGCAGAAGGACAAACTATCTGCCCCGCGGCAACGCTCGGCATCAGCAGTTCGGAATTGCTTTACGTTTATGATGTAGTGAGCGAATGGCGGAGTCTGACGGAATTGCCGGCTGTGCTGGCCGTCTGGGGTGCGAGACGTGATGTGGCCACACTGGAGGTAACGGCGGATTTTCTTGCATCTCGCAATTTTGGCTTGTCGCACATCCCGGAAATCAGCAACGACGCCTCGATCGATCTAGAATTGTCAGCGTCGGCGATTGAAACGTACCTGCGCCGAAACATCGACTTCTCTCTCGATTCGGAAAATCGCCGCGGCCTCGACCTATACTATCGGCACGCAGCCAGACTCGGTCTGATTCCGGAAGCAAAACCGATCGAATGGGTCGACATGAAAACCGTCACGGCAAGATCGTAAGGTTCGATGTTGCGAACCGCATCCGTTAGAATGGATACGAACGTAGACAAGGAATACTTGTGGGACTGACCAAACAAGAAGCCCTGGAGATGCTTGAATCCGATGACCTCGTAGGCATCGGAATGGCCGCGCACCAGTTGCGCCTCAAGAAAAACGACCCGCGTGTTGTGACCTACCAGATCGACCGCAACATCAATTACACAAACTTCTGCACCGAGTATTGCTCCTTTTGTGCGTTCTACAGCCCGCTCGGCTCCAAGGATGGCTACATTCTGTCCTTCGAGCAGATCTACAAGAAAATCGACGAAATGCTAGAACTCGGCGGGACCGGAATTTTGCTCCAGGGCGGACTGCATCCCGATTTGCAAATCGGCTACTACGAAAACCTACTGCGCTCTTTGAAGGCGCGCTATCCGCAGGTGCACCTGCATTGTTTCTCGGCGCCGGAAATCCTGTGCATCGCAGAAGTGAGTGAGATCAGCGTACGCGAAACCATCCAGCGCCTGATGGACGCCGGGCTGCAATCCATTCCCGGCGGCGGCGCGGAGATTCTCGACGATGAAGTCCGCGCAAAGATTGCCCGTCTGAAGTGCACCAGCGATGACTGGGAAGAGATGCATCGCATAGCGCATTCGCTCGGACTTCGCACCACGGCCACCATGATGTTCGGCTGCGGCGAAGAGCTGCGCCATCGCGTGAATCATTTCGAGCGTCTGCGCCGCATTCAGGAAGACACCGGCGGTTTTACGGCTTTCATTCCCTGGGTGTTTGCAGCGGAAAATACGGCGCTTGGCAAGAAAATTCAGGAAACCACCGCAGTCGACTACCTGAAAACGCTGGCTGTCAGCCGTCTATACTTGGACAATATCGACCACATCCAGTCCAGCTGGCTCACTCCGGGCATTAAAGTCTGCCAGGTCGGTTTGCAGTTCGGCGCCGACGATGTCGGCAGCATCCTCATCGAAGAAAATGTTGTTTTCGCCGCTGGTGTGCGAAACCGCACCAACGAAGGCGAACTCCGCCGCATCATTTCCGACGCCGGCTTCATCCCTGCCCAGCGCGATACTCTCTACCGTTCGTACGCTTTGAAATAAACGGAGGACGACGCCGGTTCAGGGCTTTGGGAGCAGGTGGATGGAAACGTCGACCACCATGCCGTCCGGCAATTCGACATCTTCCAGAAGATAAAGAACTCCGCCGCGGAAACGCGCACGGATGCGGCGAGGCTCTGGCTTGGCGCCGGGCGCGTCAGGTTTTGCAGCGGGCGCTTCGCTCTTCTTTGCCCCGGGCGTGCCGGGGACAACGCCCTCGGCGGCATCCAGCGCTTCGTTCGCAAGGGCGTCTGCTTCGCGGTTCTGCTCGCGATAAACGTGATCAATGCGGAACGAGTCGAACCCCTGCGTCATTTTCTTCGCGCGTTCGAAGAGCGGCTGCAAATCCGCACTCTTCACTTTGTACTGCCCGCGCATCTGCTTCACCAGGAGTTCGGAATCGCTCTCGATGCGCAGTGCGCGGATCTTGTGCGACTGCGCATAATCGAGCGCCGCAATGAGTCCGTAATACTCGGCGACGTTGTTGCTCATGCGGCCGATATACTTTTTCAGTTTCGCGACGAGTTCGCCGCTGCCATTGCGGATGACCACGCCGTAAGCGGCGGGACCCGGATTGCCCCGCGAGCCGCCATCGATGTTTGCGCGATAGGCAGCAGCTACGGGTTTCGGCTCTGCAGCGGCATCACCGAACAAGCTCTTGCCGCGGGGAGTTGGAGTGCGGCGCGGCATCAGGAATTTGTCGACGCGGTAGAAGCTGCGCTCGCGGAACCGCCGGCGGGGCTTGCCACGGGAATTGGTTCCAGTGTGTAAAGGATGAGGCCGCAACTCTCGCATCGATAGAGTTCTTCGTTGGTTTCGGTGCGAAGTTCTTGAAGAATATGTGGCAGGACTCGCATGCCGCAACCGCGGCACTGCCCATCGCGGGCCTCGGCCATGGCCGTGCCGTTGTGGCGCCTCGCGATGCGCACATAGAGCTCGCGCAAATCTTCCGGCACGGGACCGATGATTCGCTCGCGCTCGGCAAGCACGGCTTCGAGCTGTTTCTTCTTCTCTGCCCCTTGCGCCTGAATCTCTTTTCGTTCCGCCGCGACGGCCTGCTCGGCTTCTTTCAATCTGGACTCTGCGAGCTTCACGCGCCGATCGAGTTCTTCGCCGGCCATCATGACCTCCAGCTGGCGGTCTTCGGCTTTGGCTACTTCAGCTTCGGCGTTAGCGATTTCGTGCTGCAGGGCTTTGAAGGATTCGTTGGTTTTCACCGCGCCGCTCTGATCGCGGTACTTCCGGGCGCGGTCTTTCCACTGCTGCACATCGAATTCAAGTTTCTTGCGTTCCGTGGCGCCCTGGGTATGGGTTTCTTTCGCGGCAGCAAGTTCAGCGCGAGCGCCGCTCAGCTTGGCGTCGGCTTCGCGGATGCGTTTCGGAAAGGTCTCCAGGTCCGCGCGTACTGCGGCGATCTGGTGGTCGACGCGCTGAAGCTCGATCAGATGTGGAATCGCCGGATGCATGGGTAGGCAATTCTAGCACAGAGGCACGAAGGGCTTTGCGGTTAGCAGCACCGCGGATAGAATCCCGGCGTTCTTAGAGAAAACTCATTTGGAACAGAATGAACCGAGGAGGAACCTGTGCCGCACGTACAAATCACATGGGTCGAGGGGCGAAGTCCGGAGCAAAAGCGCAAGATCGCTGAACGCGTCACATCCGTGCTCATCGAAGAAGGCAAAGCCAAGCGGGAAAACATCCACGTATCATTCCACGACGTCCCCGCGACGAACTATGCCGAAGCTGGAGTCCTCGTCGTGGACCAGAAGCGCACACCCTAAACGGCCGGAATCCTATTAAACCAAGAAAGGCGGGCTCGTTCTTCTGCCCAATCCGAGCGACCTCCCGCCCTTGCACGGTGGAAGCGGCTCAATTCGCCGAACGCGCGTCGCCGCGGATCATCGACCAATCCAGGAAATAACCGATTCCGATTGCGAGAGGAATGATGCCGAACGCCGCGGCGGTCCAGACATCCCGATCCGCCTGGAGTTGTGCGATCAATCCAAATGTCGCGATGTAGCCAAGTGCGCCGCAGACCAGCAAGATGCCCGCACGACGGGAACGCGCCGCCTGGCTCAATTCCGGCTCGACGGGAATTTCGACCCCCCGCGCAATCGCCGCCAGCCGCTCTTCGCTGCGAAGTTTGCGCACGCGGTAATACGTGTAAAGCGCGCCGAGAGGGACCCCCATCCCCAGGATTACGGCAACCAGTCCAATCAATTCTCCACCCATGTTCTGCTCCTTCTTAAGTTGATGCGCCAATTCAGGCGCCGTTTATTGTGGGAACCGCTTTCATCAATAGGTACGCCAAGCGGGCCGGGAAAGTTCCCGAATTTTAGGGAGAATCCTCCATCCACCCGGCTTGGAAGTGGTGCCCGAGGTCACCGCTGGTCAGTCGACTTCGTGGATCTGCATGTTGGCGTCAATGGCGAGACTGGGATAGCGAATTGGGGAGCCGGCCGGCGCAGGTGCGTGCCGCGCGGTGGCGGTGAAATCGCCGCTGGAACATTCGACCGAGTAGGAATATCCATCGCGCTCGCTGCGGGACAGGGACAGAGAATTTGAGGAGACGAGCTCGTCCAGCGCCGCGCAATGCCCATTCGTCGCAATGTAGCCGCGCTCCGCTTGTGCGATTTGCAGAAGGTCGCCGCGCACGCCGGTCAGGCTGATGGCCTGGGTCGACGCCGCTCCTTCGTCCGTCGTGGGCATCTTCTTCAAGTAAAAATGATAAATCCCGAAGAAGATCGCGGCGGCTACCAGAACTCCGACAAGAGCGCGCATACGAGAATTGTGGCCCTGCCTGATGCCTCCCGCAAGGGGAGAGCATGGGCAGGTGCGTTGGGAAACAACGGCCTTCTTTTCCAGTTCGCTTATCAAACCGTCTGCTAAACTTCCCCTTACCGCCGAATCCCCTTCCCGGTGTAAGGCTTCTCTTCGGATAGACGGATGAATACGCTTGCCCTGCCGCTCGACTTGCATGCCCTTGAAAAACTACGGGCAGAGGAACTCGAAGAGGCTCGGTCTATCCAGGCGGAAATGCTTCCCGCGGAATCGCTTCACGCCGGTCCCGTGACGATTTCCCACGAATTCAAGCCCATCGCTGCCGTTGGCGGGGATTTCCTGGACTATTTCCAGCTGACGGACGGAACCTTCGGCCTTTATCTGTGTGATGTCTCCGGCAAAGGGCTACCGGCTGCACTGTACGCGGCGCTGTCCGTGGGGACTTTGCGAGGCGTTCATAAGACCGGCACTTCCCCGAGCGAGGCTCTTGCCACTTTCAACCGGCGCCTTTTGATGCGCGGCATGCCCCGGCGGCACGCGGCCATCCAGTATGCGGTGTTTGATCCGCGCAGCAGAGATCTGCGTATCGCAAGCGCGGGCATTCCCGGCCCTTTTCACCTCTGCGCCGATGGCTGCCGCCCTCTGGAGCTCTCGGGGATTCCCCCGGGATTGTTCCCGGACACGCGCTACGAAACTCTGACCGTGCGGCTGAGCCCGGGCGATTCCGTGCTTTTTTGTACCGACGGGATCACCGACGCGTTCGCCCGGGACGAGGAACAATTTGGAGTCGAGCGTTTGCAGGAACTCTGCAGCAACAAGCGCCATCTTTCGCCGGCCGAACTATTGAGCAAAATCTTTTCCGCGGTTGAAGAATTTTCATGGGGCCGCGAACAGCACGACGATATGGCGGCCGCGTTGTTTTTCTACTCCGGCTGAGTGATGTCCCTGTGCGTGCCAGCACGGGCATGTAGAGAGTAGGCAAGGCGTCCCGCGAATACGATTGACAGTCCTAGCGCTCTCCAGTAACTACGATAGATACAGATATTCCACTCAGGAGAGTCCTCGATGAAGACAAAGTCCCCCTATGCTCTCATTTTGTCGGTGTTGCTCTCGTTCCTGCTGGCGATCCCGGCGGACACTTTGGCAGCGCCGCAAGGGACCGGCCAACGCGCCGGGGAAGTCTCTCGTCTTATACCCGCCGTAAGCATTGCGCGCGGACCGAAATCCATCACCGCCTCGCCAAAATCCGTCGTGAATTGGCAGGACCTGGTCAACACCCAGGTGAACGCGCGCGCGCGCATCGCTCTGGACGACGGCTCGGTGCTTAACGTAGGTTCCGAATCCTCCATGAAAATCGTCAAGCATGATGCAGGCGCACAACAGACGGAGCTGGAGCTGACTTACGGCAAGCTCCGCACCCAAGCGCAAAAAATCGCCAAGCCTGATGGAAAATTCGAAGTGCGCACTCCCGCCGGAGTCGCCGGCGTGGTGGGCACGGATTTTTTTGTCGGATACGATGTCAACGTGGGCGCCATGAACGTGATCGTCTTTGAAGGTCTGGTGAAAGTTTGCAACCTGGCTGGTGTTTGCGTGCTGGTCAAGGCCGGGCAGATGACCAACGTTCGCAACGGAGACAATTCCCCTCCGGCGCCTCCGACGCAGGCCGCTCTCGACATGCTGGTCGCAACAACCAATGATACGAATGTCGGAGCACCCTCGGGAGCAGCCGGAGCCGCAGGGGCGGGGCACCTCGGCGTGCTGGGAACCGTCGGAATTGTCGCGGGAGCAGTCGGGGTTGGCTTGGGTGTCGGGTTGTCGCGCGGCGGGAACTCTACGCAACAGCGGGGTTGCAAGCCCAACCCTCAAACGGGATTGTGCCCGTAGTCTGAGGCGTCACGTATAGGTTTTTCGAGCCCTGGCCGCGATTTGCGGCCAGGGTCTTTGTTTACCGTAAGGGCGGGGCATGCAACCGGGCATGCGCTCTGACCGTCTAAGAATGTTGTTCAAACTGCGACGCCCCAATTGCCGCGCTTTGTGCGCCGCTGTCCGGTGGCGTACACTGAATGATTCAGTATCCCGTCTAATTGCGAGTGAGGCTTCCTTTGACCATATCGATCCGTAGTCGCTTTATTTCCTTCTTTTGCGTGCTGATTCTGCTGGGAACTGTGGCCCCGTCCACGCTGCAATTGGCTCAGGCCGCGCCGCCGGATGCACAGGCCCAGCGCTCTCCGCTCCTTGCAGCATTGCAGGCGGAGCTTGAGCGATCCTTGAAAACGCTCGGCACGCTGGATCCTCCGGCCTACTTCATCGGCTACACGGTGACGGACACTCAGCGCGTAAACGTTTCAGGCTCCAATGGAGCGCTCCTGAACAGCGACGAAGGCCGCAACCGCTGGTTGGAAGTTTCCGTTCGAACGGGCAGCTACAATCTGGATAATTCCCACAAAGTTGGCGAGCGCCAGATGCAGGGCGGCGGGCCAGGCACGCCGGTGCCCCTCGATGATGACACCGATGTGCTTCGCCGGGCCATCTGGCTCGAAACCGACAAGCAATATCGCGTGGCATCTCAGGCGCTGATCAAGATCAAGACGGGCAAGGAAGTGAAGGTGGAAACGGCGGAAGGCCGCGCGCCCGATTTTTCGCGTGAACAGGCCCACACTTACATCGGGGCGCCCGCTTCGACCGCCGTGGACCGCAAGCCGTGGGAAGAAAGGGTTCGCGCCTATACGAAATCTTTCTGCGCTTCGACGGCCATCATCAATTCCATCGTCACTTTCACTGCGCAAGCCCAAAACGCCTATCAAGTAACCAGCGAGGGCACGCAGTTGCAATTCGGGCAGATTCGCTACCGCCTCGAGCTCTTTATCCAGGGCAAAGCGCCGGACGGCATGGACATCGACCGCTACTACAATTTCGATTGGGTGAATCCCTCGGATGCGCCCGACGACAAAGCGGTCTACGCCGCCGCAGCGACGATGCGCAAAGAGCTGGAAGGCTTGGTCGCCGCGCCCATCAATGATCCGACCGTCGGCCCTGCGTTATTAACTGGCCGCGCAGCCGCGGTTTTTTTCCATGAAGTGTTTGGCCACCGCGCCGAGGGCCACCGGCAAAAAGACGTCACCGAAGGGCAAACATTCTCAAAAAAAGTTGGCGAGCAAATTCTTCCTGAATTCCTTAGCATCACCGATGACACCACAATGAAAAAGCTCAGCGGGCAGGATCTGCTGGGCTACTACCAATTCGATGACGAAGGCGTTCCGGCGCAGCGCGTTTCGCTGGTCGAGCACGGTGTGTTGAAGAACTTCGAAATGTCGCGCTCTCCGCTCGTTGGATTCCCGCGTTCGAACGGCCACGGCCGCCGCCAGCTCGGTGCAACGCCTGTGTCCCGTCAAGGCAATCTGATAGTCCAGAGCAGCAAGACGGTCACAAACGCGCAGCTCCGCGCGAAGCTGATTGAATTAATCAAAGCGCAGGGCAAATCCTACGGCTTGCTCATCGACGATATCGCCGGCGGATTTACCTTTACCGGCCGCGGCCAACCACAGGCCTTCCAGGTGCTGCCGCTTGTGGTTTACAAAGTTTTTGCCGATGGCCGACCGGATGAACTGGTCCGTGGAGTAGACATCGTGGGGACGCCCCTGGCCGCGCTCACAAAAATCGTCGCCACCGGCGACACACTTGAAGTCTTCAACGGTTACTGTGGCGCGGAATCCGGCTCCGTACCGGTCTCTGCTGCTTCACCCGCGATCTTGACCTCCGAACTCGAAGTGCAGAAAAAAGAAAGTTCCACGGACCGGCCGCCCATTCTGCCGCCGCCCGCGCATGACGTCGTTAAAGCGGGAGGCCAGCAGTGAGGTACTTTCTGAGGATTGCATCTGCAAGTTTGTTTTTTGCCGTGGTTATTTGCGGAATGCCGACGCGCGCCCAGGCCCAGCAGGATAATGACCACACTCTCCAGGCCATGCGTGACGAAATGGCCCGCGCCAAAACGCGCCTCGAGCTGAAAATTCCCGGCACCGATCAGCCCGTCCGCCCGTACTACCTCGAATATCGCTTGCTCGATCTTGAAGTGCGCCAGGTCGTCGCGCAATTCGGCACGATCCTCTCCAGCACACGCACGCGGAATCGCTTCATGGACGTGGAAGCCCGCGTGGGCAGCTATAAGCTTGACAGTTCGAATTTCGTCAGCGATGACGGCTTTCGCGGCTTCATCGGTCCCACCGGCTCGGTAGGAATCGATCGTGATTACGATTCTCTTCGCCAGGATCTCTGGATCGCCACCGATCAGGCCTTCAAGGAAGCGGTGGAAACGTACTCACGGAAACAAGCCTATCTCAGCAGCCTGGCTCGCCAGTCCGACATTGATGATTTTTCGAGAGTCGAGCCGGTGCAACTCATCGAGCCGCTGGTCACTCCGGATTGGACCAGCCGCAACTGGGATCAGGAAGCTCGCGACACGTCCGCGGCGTTGCGCGCATTCCCTCAAATTTACGAATCGCGGGTGACGTATTATTTGGTCTACGCGACAGAGTATTTGATGACCAGCGAAGGCACGGAAATCCGCCAGAATCGCTCCCACGCCGCCATCGAAGCCGGCTTGAATGCGCTCGCCGACGATGGTGTGCCCCTGAATCACTTTTACGCGACCTACGCTCGCACGCCGGCGGACCTTCCCAATGTTGACACCATTCGAAAGGGTCTGAATGTCACCGGCAGCGAATTGATGGCCCTGCGCGCCGCGCCAACGGCGCAGGACTACACCGGCCCGGTTCTTTTCGAAGCGCGCGCTGCCGCGCCGCTTCTTGCTCAGATTCTCGGCCCTGCGGTCAACGGCTCTCGTCCGCCGGTTTCCTTCACCCCGGTCATGGAACAGATGTTGAGCGGATTGGGCGGGAAGAGCGACTGGGTCGGACGCCTCGGTTCTCGCGTTTTACCTGCAAGCGTCTCTCTGGTCGATGACCCTGGCGCCAAGGATTTCAAGGGCGTGGCCCTACTGGGCAAATACGCCGTTGACGAAGAAGGAGTTCGCGCGCAAAAAGTCACGCTGGTGGAGAACGGTACTGTGAAAAACGAATTGATGTCCCGTCGCCCCGGGCCGGACTCCGATCAGTCCAACGGCCATGGTCGCGCGGCATTCCTCAATGACGCCAAACCCACCATGAGCAACGTGCTTTTCTCATCCACGGAAACTCTGACTGCCGCTGACTTGAAGAAGAAATTCCTCGATGCTTGCCGCGCGGAGAAACTGAACTATTGCATCATCGTTCGCGAGATGGATAATCCCACGCTGAGCCTGCTGCACCAGGAAGATTTCTCTGAACTGCTGGCGAGCTTCGGCGGCGGCGCCGGCACCGGCGATCGTCTGCCCCTGGTTGTTTTTCGCGTGTATCCGGACACCGGCCGGGAAGAAATGATCCGCGGTTCGCGCATCATCGGGCTGAACACGCGTGTCTTGCGCAACCTTGCCGGGATTGGAAACGACAATTTTGTTTACAACTATATGCAGAGCCAGATCACCGGCTTCGCCGGCACGGCCCTTGAAGCGTTTGGCTCCGCGCAAGCCGGCATCCCTGCTTCGATGGTCGCGCCCTCGCTGCTTTTTGAAGAATTGGAAGTGCGCGGCGCGCGCGGCGAAGCAAAGCGGCTGCCACTCATGCCTCCGCCGCCCATGACCGCAACGAAGTAGTTTTTCACGGATCGCTCGCGATGAACGAGTTTACCCGCAGAGGCCTCATTTACGGCACGGCTATCCTGGCGGCCTCCAGCCTGCTCGCCGGAGTGCAGCGCATCGGCCTTTCCGCTTTCGTCGGCGATTCCGACGTGGAGGACGATCCCGGTCCGGTCAAAATCGTGAGGTTCGCCGACGATGGCACACCGTTGGGAGCACTCTCCGTGCCGAAAGTGCGCAAGAGGAGAGCCGAGTGGAAAAAGCAGCTCACTGCTCTGCAGTATGAAGTGACCCGGCGCGCCGCGACGGAATTTGCGTTCTCCGGGCCGCTCCACGATCAGCATGCGCCCGGTCTCTATCGCTGCATCGATTGCAACAATGCTCTCTTCGAGTCCAAATCAAAATTTGACTCTGGCACAGGCTGGCCCAGTTTCTGGGAACCTATCGCCAAGGAAAATGTGCGCGAGAAAAAGGATTTCAGCCTGGGCGTGCTTCGAACCGAAGTAAAATGCGCCCTCTGCGACGCTCATCTGGGTCACGTCTTCACCGACGGCCCCGCACCGACCGGCTTGCGTTACTGCATGAACTCAGCGGCTCTGCTTTTTATCCCCCTAAAAAGCTAGGCGCCATTCCTTGGAACCTGATTCCCCTCGGTTCATTGCCGCACGCGTCAGGACTGCGTTATCTCGTGCGTCGGCGAAAAAACCTGAATCTGAGGTAGTCTAGGCGGACCGATGACGATGCACCAGATCGAGGAAAGCCGGGAGAAGCGCCGCGCGGCGCTTTTGAGCGTGGGCTCCGCCGTGGTGTTGGTTTCTCTCAAAACGTTTCTAGTCCTTAGAACGGGAAGCCTCGGCGTCCTTTCCGAAGCGCTGCACTCCTCGCTGGACCTGGTTGCAGCCATTATTACGCTTCTCTCGGTCCGGGTGGCGGATCAGCCTGCCGATGAACGCCATCTCTACGGTCATGGGAAGTTCGAAAATTTCTCCGCCTTCGTCGAAACCGGGCTATTGGCGCTCACGGCCCTCTACATCATTTACGAGGCCCTCGCGCGATTGTTCTTCCGCAACGTGCACATCCAGCCCAGCGTGACCGTGATCCTCGTGCTTGTGTTTGCGCTGTCGATTGACATCACGCGGGCCCGGGCGCTTTCGCGTGTGGCCAAAAAATATTCCAGTGACGCGCTGGAAGCCGATGCGCTGCATTTTTCCACCGACGTATGGAGCACCCTCATCGTCATCGCAGGCATTGGGCTCGTTTGGGCTGGCGAGACCTGGCGTATGCCGTGGCTGAACTATGCCGATGCCCTCGCGGCTTTGGCCGTAGCCGCCGTAATTCTATGGGTAGGCGCGCGGCTCGGCAAACGTACCTTGGATGCTCTCCTGGACGTTGCGCCTGAAGGATTGCAGCAGGAAATCGCCAAGGCCGTTGCTCGCATGGACGGCGTGCTGGACGTGGACCGCGTGCGCGTGCGCCGATCCGGCAACCGCCACTTCGTTGACGCTACGGTCAGCGTCGCGCGCACGGCCAGCCTTGAGCAGGTCCATGCCTTGAGCGATGCCATCGAACAGCGCATCGGCGAAATTGTTCCATCAGACGTGATGGTCCATGCGGAGCCGCGTGCGCCACAGGGCGAACATCTGTTCGAAGCCATTCGCGCCGCTGCTCAGAGCTTGGGCCTCGCCATCCATGACTTGACTGCCGTGCAACAAGCCGGACAGCTTTTCGTCGAACTCCACTTGGAGGTGGATGAAAAGCTCAGCCTCCGTGAAGCCCATCGACAAGCCAGTGATTTGGAAGCGAAAATCCGCGAACTGCGCGATGGCCGGCTCGAGGTCAATATTCACATCGAGCCGCTGGGGCGCCACATCGCCACACCCGACGCGGGCCTCGGCGAAATGAGGCAGCTCGCGCGCGCTATCGAGGAATTCCTCAACGGTCTGCCCTCGGAATTCGACGAGTTGATGAATTGCCACGACGTGCGGGCCCGCCAGGTAGAACACCATATTCAGGTGTCATGCCACTGCACGATGAAAAGCCAACTCCCCATCACGCAGGTCCATGACGTCACGGCCGTGCTGGAAGATCGCGTGAAGGAAAAGTTTCCCCAGATCTTTCGCGTGACGATTCATCCCGAACCATTTGAAGAGAAATAGAGGCACAGGCTGAAGTCTGTGCTACTGCGGCTCAGCACGGCGCGCAAACACCTGCGCACCCATCGCGATCAACGCGGGAAAACAAACCAGCACGTAGCGCGGCTCAGGCGTTTCCAGCGTCGTCAGGAAGGCTGTGCGAATCAGGATGAAAAGCACCAGGAACACCACCGCGGGGCGGGCCACGGAATTCGAACGCCAAAGCCGCGCGGCGCCGCAAACGCCCAGCCACACGTAAAACAGATTCAACACGAAGAACAGAATCGTCACTTCCTGGTCGACGGGGTCATCTTCCCGCATCTGCCGGAGTGGAAAAACGTGCCCCGAGATGGGCAAGAGTTCGATGCGCGGCGTAAACCAGATCATGACTGCGCGTGCCAACGGCAACCAGAGATACGTCCGCAAAGGATGGCGCGCGGTCCGCTCCCGTGCAAGCTGCGCGAACGCCGCATCCTCCTCCGGCGCCAGCGTCAAATCGTTGTTGTATTGTTCGAGAATGGCGGCGACGCGTTGTTTCTCTTCCGGCGAATCAAATGCTCGCGCCGGGATATCATCCACGAAAATAGCCTCTCCGTTCAGCCTCCAGGGAACTAGGTAACAATCGCGAACGCGGAAGAGCCAGGTCTTTTCCCAGGCCATGAAGCCCTTTGGGACCAGTTCCCCTGGCAGATTCGAATCTTTCGGCGCAAGGAATCGCACCTCGCCAAGCATCACCCTATTGCGCAGAGCCCAAGGAGAAAGAATCAACAAACAGCCCAGCGCCATCGCCAGGCTAACTAATAACCAGCGTTTGATATCCCGGGAAACAGAGAACAAGCCACCGAATACAAGCGCTGCCGCGATCAGCAAGATTGGTGTTTCTGGGCGAAACAAAGTTCCGGCGCCAACCAGCAACCCCGCTCCTAACGCCATGTACTCCACGCTGCTTCGAAGGCGCATGTGGGAATTTTTTAGGAGAAAATCAGGCTGCTTGACTCGCCGCAACGCCAGAACGAGGACGCAAGAGGCAAGTCCCGTCCAAAATTCGGCGAACACTTCGGTCAGCGGCACCGCCGTATAGTTGGCCGTGAAGGGACACAATACCGCAAGCCAGAGCGCAACAGTTCGCACAAGCCGGTTGGTGGTGACTCCCGTGGGTGGGCTCGTCAAAAGCTCCGCCAGGCGAGCGGTCACCAGGCAGGCGAGCAAATCGACTACAATCTGCGCCAACATCACCCAGACCCGCGCATCGGTCCCCGTGCGGCCGGTGAGGGCATAGACGATCGCAAGAAAAGCCGGATAACCCGGCATCCGCAAATCCACCGGCGTTACCGCGCCGCCGACGTCCATCGCGTAGACGTGATGTTTCAACCAGTTTGCGGCGATCTGCTCGTAGAGAACGGTGTCGCCGGAGTTGGCGGGATACTGGAGAACGAAATAGAGCCGCAGGCAAATGCCGGCGGCCAACGCGACAAAAGTGTTCGAGAAAATTCGCTTCATCAATGCCACGCATCTTACAATAGAGCTGACGGAATCGAGCAGACGGACTCAGCCCACCCTGACGTCCCGTTCCCTGCCGTGCTGCGAGACGGAAAGGTGACATGAAGGAACGCGGCCCAATTTTTTATGACGCGGAGCGTGTGCGCTGGCGCCGCACCCGCCGCGTCATGGAAATCACAGGCGCACTCCTGACGGTGCTGCTTGCGTATTTCTTCGTGACCATTGCCGTCAGCGTGGAATTGCCTGCGGGGCTCCTGCCGGACTCCAAACCCTTATATCGAGCCTTCAAGTCGAAAAAGAAACCGGCACCCACACGCGAGGGTCGTCGGCGCCGCGTCGCGAACATCGGGAACGTCCCCGCAAGCTACGACCCGGTACGTGCTGCATTTTTCGTGAGCTGGGATGCGAACAGCCTCGCTTCCCTGAAAAAGCACTACAAAGATATCGACCTGCTGATTCCCGAGCAGCTTCATGCCGTCTCCGCCGACGGCGCCCTGACCATCGTGGACTACGAACGCGGCCAAAAAAGCGTCAAGGCCACACCCGCTGAAGCCATCTCCATTCTGAGAGACGACAAGTTGCACCAATGGATGAAATCCCTCAATCCGCCCATCGAGCTGCCCATGATGGGTCTCGTCAACAACTACGATGGCGCCGAATGGCGCATCAAGGAAATGGCGCAGATGTTGGCCAACCCCGCCTCACGGCAAAATCTGGTCCGGAATATTGTCGACTACGCCGTCGAATCCCGCCAGGCAGGTATCGTTGTCGATCTTGAAGAAGTCCCAGACGCCAGCCAGCCGCACTTTCGCCAATTCATCGGCGCGCTTGCGCCCGCGCTCCACTCGAAGACTCTAAAACTCATGATCGCACTCCCCGCGCGAGACGATGCCTACGACTACGAGTTCTTCGGCAAGCAATGTGACGCCATTGTGCTGATGAACTACGACCAGCACTGGCTGACCTCCCCTCCCGGCCCTATCGCCTCCCAGGACTGGTTCGTCGAGAACCTGCGCCAGGTGTTCGACCTCGTTCCTCCTCAGAAGATCATCGTGGGAATTGCGAACTATGCTTACGATTGGTCCCTCGCAGCAAAGAAAGAACACGAGGCCGCAGAGGAGTTCAGCGTTCAGGAAGCTTTGCTGCACGCCGAGGAGTCTGACGCTAACATCGAATTCGACAGCGATTCGCTGAATCCACACTATTCGTACTACGACGAGCACAATCACGTGCACCAGGTCTGGATGCTGGACGCCATCACCGCTTACAACCAGCTCCGGGCCAGCGAGCAATTGGGCGTGCAGGGTACTGCACTCTGGCGGCTCGGTTCTTCGGACAGCTCTTTGTGGCCGATCTGGGATGCGACCCACGCCGACGCGGCAGCCCGGCAAAAACTGGCGGATCTTCCCCCCGGTCCTGACTTGATCCTCGAAGGCGAAGGCGACATCTGGCACTTTACCGATACACCCAAGAATGGCAAACGTTCCTTCGAATACGCTGCGCAGAGCGATCTATTCACCGATGAATCGTACGACGCCATTCCGCTCTCCTATAACATTGACCAGATCGGCGCCGCGCATAAAAAAATGGTTCTTTCCTTTGACGATGGCCCCGATACGAAATGGACGCCGAAGATCTTGGACATTTTAAAGCAGAAAAACGTACCTGGTGTGTTCTTTGTAATCGGCAACATGGCCAACCAGCGGCCGGATATCCTCCAGCGCGAGTACGCCGAAGGCCACGAAATTGGAAATCATACCTTCACGCATCCAAGGTTCGACGACATTACACGCACGGAAATCCGCTGGCAGCTGAATCTGACGGAACGCCTGATTGAAAGCACGCTCGGCGTAAAGTCCATCCTTTTCCGCCCGCCCTACGGCATTGATCACCAGCCGGAATATGCGGAGGAGATCGTGCAGCTTCCCGTGGCGCAAGAGATGGGTTATCTCATCGTGGGCCAGCGCATCGATCCGGATGACTGGAGCTTGCGCGACGGCAAGCCCATCCCCGCAAAGGAAATTGTCGACAGCGTCCTCAGGCAAGCGAACAAGGGCAATATCATTCTCCTGCACGACGGCGGCGGCGATCGCACCGAGACCGTGGCCGCTCTGCCCCAGATCATCGACGCGTTGCGCGCGCGGGGATACCAGTTCGTTTCTGTTGCGGATCTGCTCGGAAAAACACGCGCGGAAATGATGCCGGCCCTCGCCCCCGAAGAGCGCTTCGAAGCGCGCGCCGACGGATTTATTTTTACGCTGTTTCAATGGTCGCGTTTCTTCATCGGCATCATTTTTATTCTCGGCATCGTCCTCGTCAGCGGGCGCACCGTAATCATCGGTCTGCTCGCTCTCATCGAGAAATTGCGCCCGGACCATGCCGTCATGCCGGACCCGCCGCCGAGCGTTACCGTCCTGATTCCCGCGCACAATGAAGAAAACGTCATCGTGCAAACCGTCGCGTCGGTTCTTCTCTCGGACTTGAAGGACTTGCGCATCATCGTCGTCGATGACGGCTCCGCAGACAAAACGGGTGAACTCCTCGACGCAAACTTTTCCCATGAACCGCGCGTGCGCATCATCCACCAGGTGAATCGTGGAAAAGCTGCGGCTTTGAATGTTGCCATGTCCCAGGCGGATACCGAAATTGTGGTCACCATCGACGCGGACACCGAAATCGAATCCGACGCCATCAGCAAACTGGTCCGCCACTTTTCGAATCCCACTGTTGGCGCCGTCGCCGGCAACGTAAAGGTTGGCAATCGCTCCCGCTGGCTCACTCGTTGGCAAGCGCTCGAATACATCACCAGTCAGAACATGGAGAAGCGCGCCTTCGATCTGCTCAATTGCATCACCGTCGTTCCCGGAGCGCTCGGCGCATGGCGCAGAAAGGCCATCGAAGCCGCCGGCGGCATCACCGCAGACACCGTTGCCGAAGACGCCGACCTCACCATCGCCATTCGCCGCCTCGGCTGGCGCATCAGCTACGACGAGGAAGCCATCGCCTGGACCGAAGCGCCGGATACTGCCAGCCAGCTCATTCGCCAGCGTTTCCGCTGGACCTTCGGCACGCTGCAAGCTTTCTGGAAGCACGGCGACACGCTGCTGCGTCCCAAGCACGGAACGCTCGGCTGGATCGCGCTTCCCAACATCTTCATCTTCCAGCTCGTTTTGCCTCTGATTTCCCCGGTCATCGATTTGATGTTCTTCGGCTCCCTGCTCCTCTGGGGACTAGCGCAGATTCGCATCACGCGCCTCCCGCAGCTCTGGACCACCGCCGACGTCGAAAAATCCCTCTTCTTTTTTGTCGGCTTTGTGCTCATTGACATTCTCACCTGCATGGTGGCCTTCGCCCTGGAACGCAAGGAAGACTGGACGCTGCTCTTCCCCGTCCTGCTGCAGCGGTTCTACTATCGCCAACTGATGTACGTGGTTCTTTTCCGCTCCGTCAAAGAAGCCGTCAGCGGCCGCCCCGTCGGTTGGCGCGGCGTCGAGCGGGATATTCCCCCGCCGCCGCCCAAAGCCCCGCCCCGGCCCGCCCCCGCCGAAGGGAATTGAGCCTGCTCACGCCTCGGAAATCCGGGCGTCTGAATTCTTGGGGGGACGTGGATTTGTCCTCGATCGTCACACGTCGCGCTTTCCTGAAGACCTCCGCCGCCACCGGCTCGAGCCTGCTTCTCCCTTTCTGTTTTTCCAGCAGCCCACGAAAAACCACGAACACGGACCCTACTGCAGCCGCCCCGTTTTTGCCCAACGCCTGGCTGGAACTCGACTCCGACGGCGGCGTAAAAATCTGGTGCGGAAAGTCCGAAGTGGGCCAGGGCGTTTGCACCGCTCTCCCCATGCTCGTTGCGGAAGAGCTCTGCTGCGATTGGCGCCGCGTGCAAGTCGTTCAAGCCGACCTCGATCCCAAGTACGGCGATCAGCTCACCGGCGGTAGCCTTAGCGTTCGAACTTCCTACGAAAATCTGCGCAAAGCCGGCGCCGCCGCTCGCGAAATGCTCATCTCCGCTGCTGCCATCGAATGGAACGTCCCTCATTCCGAATGTCTTGCGGAAAATAGTTCTGTGCATCATCCCAGCACGTCCCGAAGCTTCGCCTACTCGCAACTTTTCGCCGCCGCGGCACAACTTCAACCTCCTGCCGATCCTCCGCTAAAAAATCCCTCCGATTTTCGAATCGTGGGCAAACCGACTCCCCGCACCGACACGCCGCAGAAAATAAGCGGCGCTGCGCGCTTCGGCATTGACACGCGCGTTCCCGGAATGCTCATCGCCTCCGTGGAGCGCTGCCCTGTCTACGGCGGCACCGTTCGAACTTCCAACGCCGAAAAAGTCCGCAAAATGCCCGGCGTCCGCGCCGTTATCGAACTGAAGCCTGCTCATCTGACCCATCAATTCGGCGACGAATCCGGCCCCGGCAGCCGCAACTATTCCTGCGCCGGTGTCGCCGTGCTCACCGATTCCACCTGGGCCGCGATGCAAGCCCGCAAAGCGCTTGAAGTCGAGTGGAATGAAGTCGAGCACACGCAGGAAACCACCGCCAGCCTGCGCGAAAAATTCGTGAAGCTGGTTTCCTCCGAAGGCACCGTGCTGCGCAGCGATGGCGACTTCGAGAAGGCCCATGCCAGCGCGGCAAAAAAGCTCGAAGCGATTTACGAAGTCCCCTTCCTGGCGCACGCCACGATGGAACCTCCGAATTGCACCGCTCATGTCCGCGATGGCGAATGCGAGCTCTGGGCGCCCACACAGATTCCCGGCGCGGCAGCGGAGTCCGTTGCTCAAGCACTGAGCATTCCCCGCGAGCGCGTCAGAGTCCACGTCACCTTCATCGGCGGAGGCTTCGGTCGCCGCCTCATTCAGGACTACGCCGTCGAAGCCGCCTTGATCTCCCGCGACGCTCACGCTCCAGTCCAGGTCGTCTGGACTCGCGAGGATGACATTCGCCACGATTTTTATCGGCCCGCCGCCTACCATCGCTTGCACGCGGGCCTCGACGGCCAGAACAATCTAGTGGCCTGGCGTCATCGCGCCACTTCACCTTCCATCGACGTTTTCTACAACGGCACCGGCATCTCACCGCGCAGCGCCGCGCAGTTGGACGGTTCCAGCTTCCCCGCTTTCGGCGTCCCCCATCTCCGCCTCGAATTTGCCGTCGCGGATTCCGGAATGCCTCTCGGTTACTGGCGCTCGGTCGAAAACTCCGGCAATCAATTCGTCATCTCGAGTTTTTTTGACGAAGCCTCCGCCGCCGCTGGCCGCGACCCGGTCGAATTCCTGCTCGCTGTGCTGGGCCCCGCGCGAAAAATCAATTCAGGAAGCGACAGCGTAATCGACATCGGCCGCCGTCGCCGCGTCATTGAGCTAGCAGCAGAAAAATCAAATTGGGACAAGCCCCTGCCGAAGGGCGTGGGCCGCGGCATCGCCGCACATTTTGGTTATGGCAGCTACGTCGCGCAAGTCGCCGAAGTCTCCTGCGATTCCGCCACAGGCAGCATTCGAATCCATCGCGTCACCTGCGCCATCGATTGCGGCACCGCCGTGAATCCCCTCGGCGTCCAGGCGCAAATGGAAGGCGCCATTAATTTCGGCCTCGCTGCCGCGCTCAAAAGCGCCATCACCGTGAACCGCGGCCGCGTCGAACAGAGCAATTTTCACGACTACGAAGTTCTGCGCTTGAGCGACGCCCCGGCCGCGATTGATGTTCACATCGTGCCGAGCACGGAGCCTCCCGGCGGTTGCGGCGAGCCCGGCGTACCGCCCATCGCCGCGGCTCTCGGCAATGCCATTTTCGCGGCAACGGGCAAACGCATCCGGCGGTTGCCTATTCGGGCCGCTGATTTGCGGGCCCCATGAAGGAGTTTCCGTAGATTTTCATCTATGCCCCGAATTGTTGTAGGATATTCGTCTGCTGGAGGGAGGTTTCCATGGCCATCACTTTCACTCTGAACGGCAAGCCCCAATCCGTCGAAGTCAGCCCGGACATGCCGCTGCTCTGGGTGCTTCGCGACACCCTGAACATGACCGGCACGAAATTCGGCTGCGGCATGGCGCTCTGCGGCGCTTGCACCGTGCATATCAACGGCGAAGCTACGCGCTCCTGCATCACCGCGATTTCCAGCGTCGCCGGCAAGAAAGTCACTACCATCGAAGGACTTTCCGCCGACGGCAGCCATCCCGTGCAGCTAGCCTGGATGGAAGAAGACGTTCCGCAGTGCGGCTACTGCCAGTCCGGCCAGATCATGTCCGCCGTAGCTCTCCTTTCCAAGAAACCCAAGCCCACCGACGCCGACATCGACGATGCCATGAGCGGCAACATCTGCCGCTGCGGCACTTACCAGCGCATCCGCAAAGCCATTCACCGCGCCGCGTCCATGCCTGCCGGCAAGGCCAAGTCCGCCGCCTGATTATTTCGAAACCGTTCCGGCCACAAGAAAAATCTCTGAGGTGCTCCATGGCGACAGCTCCCGTTGTAAACCGTCGTGATTTCCTGAAGAAAAGCGCCGCGGGTGGCACGGCGCTGGTGATCGGTTTCTATCTTCCTGCCGGCGCCCATGCGCAAGAAGCCCCGCAGCAGGAAAAGAAACCGCCCAATCCGCTCAATGCCTGGGTGCGCATCACACCCGACAATCGCGTGACTTTAATTCTCGGCAAATCCGAGATGGGCCAGGGCATCATGACGGCCTTGCCGATGATTCTCGCGGAAGAACTCTATCTCGATTGGAAGAACGTAAAAATCGAACAAGCGCCCACCAATCCCAACATTTATGACCACGGCACGGGCGGTAGCGGCAGCGTCGCTGGCTCCTGGCTGCCCATGCGCCGGGCCGGAGCGGCTGCACGTGAAATGCTGGTCTCCGCCGCCGCTGCGCGCTGGAACGTAAATCCCAATACGTGCGTGGCGAAAGACGGCGGCGTGCTCCACGGCGCGCGCAAGAATTTTCTGACCTACGGCGAACTGGTCGAGGATGCGGCCAAGCTGCCTATTCCCGATTTCAATACCGTCCCGCTCAAGAATTCGGATACTTTTACCATCGTCGGGCACGACACGCGGCGCTTTGAAGCACGCGACAAGGCCACCGGTGCGGCGAAGTTCGGCATCGATTCGCGCATGCCCGGCATGCAATTCGCCGTCATTGCCCGCTGCCCCGTATTTGGCGGCAAACTGAAATCCTTCGACGCCGCAAAAGCCAAAACCGTCCCGGGAGTCAGGGACGTCATCGCCATCGATCCCGTCGGCCCGGGCGCGTTCACGGCCGGTGGTGTCGTCGTGCTCGCCGATAATTCCTGGGCCGCCATGCAGGGCCGCAAAGCCCTGCAAATCACTTGGGACGAAGGTCCCGCCGCCTCGGAATCCACGGATTCGCTCCGCAAACAATTTCTGGATAACGCCGCCAAGCCCGGCAAGGTCGTCCGCAACGATGGTGACGCGGATGCGGCTTTCTCCGCTGCCGCGAAAAAAGTCGAAGCTATCTACGAATTCCCCTTTGCCGCCCATGCCACCATGGAGCCGATGAATTGCACCGTACACATCCGTCCCGACGGCGCGGAAGCATGGATTCCCACTCAGGCGCCGCAGTGGGCGCAGGAAATCATCGCAAAAGTATCAGGACTACCTCCGGAAAAAGTGATTGTGCACACCACGCTGATGGGCGGCGGCTTCGGCCGGCGCTATCAGGCGGACTTCGTCATGGAAGCGGCGCAGGTTGCCAAAGCTACCGGCAAACCCGTGATGGTCCTGTGGACTCGGGACGACGATATGCAGCACGGTTTCTATCGGCCTGCCTCCTATCACCATTTCTCCGGCGCGCTCGATGCCAAGGGCAATCTTGCCGCGTGGAAGCATTTCCAGACGTCCACCTCCATCGAAGCCATGTGGAATCCCAAGGGAGAAGAAGCTCCGGATAAATCCGAATTTGCCACCGCGGCGTTCATTCCTTATCAGACCCCAAACTATCGCATTGAATACACCCTCGCGAAGTCTTCCGTTCCGCGCGCCTGGTGGCGCTCCGTCGAGCATTCCACCAGCGGCTTCGTCGTCGAGTCTTTCGTGGATGAACTTGCGAACGCTGCCGGCGCCGACCCGCTGGAATTCCGCCTCCGCCTTATCGGTGATGACCGCAAAATCCAGGACTTCACCAACCCGAAAGAAGGCAAGCCGCTCGACACAGCCCGCCTTAAAGCTGTTCTGCGCCTTGCTGCGGAAAAGGCGGATTGGGGCAAGCCGCTTCCCAAGGGTGTTTTTCGCGGTATCGCCGGTTACTATTCCTTCGAGAGTTACACCGCGGCCGTCGTCGAAGCCAGCGTGAATGCTGGCGCGGTAAGAGTCCGGCGCGTCGTCTACGCTGTGGATTGCGGCCGTCCCGTCAATCCGGAAGGCGTCCGCGCACAGGTCGAAAGCGCCGCCATCTACGGACTATCGGCGACGCTGCACGACGCCATCACCATCAAGGGTGGTCGCGTCGAACAATCCAATTTTAACGATTACCAGATGCCGCGCATGAGCGAGACTCCGAAAACGGAAGTCCACGTGGTCTTGAGCAAGGAAGAACCCACCGGCATCGGCGAGCCCGGTTTGCCGGTCATCGCGCCCGCGCTGTGCAACGCGATCTATGCGGCGACGAAGAAGCGCATTCGCCGTCTCCCGATTCGTTCCGAAGACTTGGCCTGATCCTGCCGCCATTTTTCTCCGTGTAGAGGTCGGGCTTCAGCCCGGCCCTGTAGTGGCGGGTCTTCAGACCCGTTCTTTTTCCGCTTTGTAGCGGCGGCTTTATGCCGCCATTCCGTTGCCTGCGGTGCCCGTCGTTTGAGGCGGGCCGCTCTTCTTGCCCTCGTCACTCTCTGTAGCGGGTGAGAAACGTACCCTGCCAGTTCGCAATCTCTCCTGACTAAAATTTGTCTCTGCGGCAAAGAACGCATATCCTCTCCAAGCCATCTTTGCCGAAATGATGAGCTTTCACCCCATCCTCGTAACCAATCTGCTGGCCCTGCTTGTGCTTCTCATTTGGTTGTATCTCGCCTTCCTGCGCGGAAATTTTTGGCGGCTGGAAGAAGACAACCTCGAACCGAAGCCCCTGGAAAAATGGCCGCATGTCGTTGCCATCGTTCCGGCTCGCAACGAAGCCGAAACCATCGTCCGCGCCGTCACCAGCCTCCTCGGCCAGGAGTATCCTGGAGAGTTCTCCGTCATCGTCGTTGATGATCAGAGCGACGACGGAACCGCTGCGCTCGCCCGGAAAGCCGCCGAAGAAGTCGGTAAGACACCACGAATCACAGTCCACTCCGCATCGGAACTTCCTCCAGGCTGGACCGGGAAACTTTGGGCGCTTAACGAAGGCATTTCCGCCGCATCCGGAAAGGCCCCAGACTTCTTCTGGTTCACCGACGCCGATATCGTGCACGCGCCGGACACGCTGCGGCGCCTGGTGTCCCGCGCCGAAACGGAATCGCTCAACCTTGTCTCGCTCATGGTGTTCCTGCAAGCCAAGACTTTCCCTGAGAAATTACTGATTCCGCCGTTCTTGTATTTTTTCCTGATGCTCTATCCGCCGCGCTGGATTGTGGACCCCCAAAAGCGAACCGCGGGCGCAGCCGGCGGATGTATCTTGCTGCGGCGCGCCGCGCTCGAACCCATCGGCGGACTTGCATCCATTCGAAACGAAGTGATCGACGACTGCGCTCTCGCCCGCGTGGTGAAGAAAAGCAGCGGAAAAATCTGGATGGGCGTGACCCGCGCTAGTATCAGTCTTCGCGAGTACAAGACTTTCGCCGAAATTCGCGACCTGATCGCGCGGACCGCTTTCACGCAGCTTCTCTATTCCTCTTTGCTGCTCGTCGTCACGCTGCTTGGCCTTTTCGTAACCTACTGGTTGCCGTGGATTCTTTTTTTTGTTGGCGAAGATCCCGCCTGGCTCCTCGGCAGCACCGCCTCTTCCCTCATGACGGTGACGTTTCTCTTCACGGTGAAGTTCTACAACCGCTCGGCGCTTTGGGCGCTGACCCTGCCCTTCGCCGCTGCGTTCTACGCCTACGCAACCTTCCTCTCCGCCGTTCGCTACTGGCTTGGCCGCGGCGCCCAATGGAAAGGCCGCGCCCAAGCTCCTCGCGGATCTTAAGCAACACCAGCTAAGCATCAAAATTTGTGGTCATTCGAATCAGAGTTTGCTACTCTGCAGAAAGGTGAAGTACAGGGCTGTATCCGGCATTTAGGGAACGGCACCGGAGGCCACCATGAGCGTTGCTTCCAATTCTGGGGACGGAAAAATCACCGTTCCCGAACTCCTGCAGCGGAAATCCCGCGTTGCCGGCTTCCATTCCAACTCACAGAAAATTACCTGCCTGACGGCGTACGACTATCCAACCGCGCGTTTGCTCGACGAGGCCGGCGTGGACGTCATTCTTGTCGGCGATTCGCTCGGCATGGTCGTGCTGGGGCAGGAAAATACTCTGCAGGTAACAATCGACGAAATGCTGCACCACGCGCGCGCCGTGCGCCGCGGAACGCACCGTGCCTTGATGGTTGTGGACATGCCCTACGGCAGTTACCACACGGACAGCGCCGAGTCGCTGCGCAACGCGGTGCGCTTCGTGAAAGAAGCCGGCGCGGAAGCCGTGAAAGTTGAAGGCGGCGAGCGGCGGCTGGAACTGATCGCGCGGCTGACGGAAGCGGAAATTCCTGTGATGGGTCACGTTGGCTTGACGCCGCAATCCGTGAACGCGCTCGGTGGTTATCGCGTGCAGGGCAAAACGGCGGATGCCGCGGAGCAGCTGCTTCGCAATGCGCATGCAGTGGAAGCATCAGGTGCTTTCGCCGTGGTGCTCGAAGCGGTGCCGCGCGAGCTCGCGGCGCAGATCACGCGCGAACTGCGCATCCCGACGATTGGCATCGGCGCGGGCCCGGATTGCGATGGACAGATTCTCGTGGTGCACGATCTCCTGGGCCTGACGTTCAATCAGACGCCGAAGTTTGCGCGGCAGTATGCCAACGTCCGGGAAATCATCGCGAAGGCCGCGAAGGAATATTGCGAGGATGTGCGCGGAGGGATGTTTCCGTCCGATGGAGAGTCCTATCATGCGGCGCAGATGGCGATCGAGCAAAAAGAAGCGCCTGTGAATAGTGACGGCGATTGGTAGAAAGCGAGCCACGAAGTAAAAGCCGAGAGCGGATTCCTCGCTTTCGCCTGCCTGCCGCAGGCAGGCTCGGAATGACAACCGAAATCGAGTCTTGCAAGTGGAGGAGAAGATGACGCCTCAAGAAATGCGCCTGCTCTTTGACTACAACGCCTGGGCGAATCGCCGCTCGCTGGAAGCCGCTTCCGCGCTGACGGCGGAGAAGTTCGTGCAGCCCATGGGCTCGAGCTTTGGATCCGTGCGCGACACGCTGGCGCATATTTGGGGCGCCGAATGGATTTGGCTGGAACGATTTCAGGGGCGATCGCCATCATCGCTTCCAGACGCGACACAATTCCCGGACATGGCTACCTTGCGCGAGCGCTGGGACGAACTCGAAATGCGCTTGCTCGGTTTCGTGCGCGGCTTGGCGCAGGCGGATCTCGACCGCGTGTTCGAATATAAGACGCTGAAATTTGGCGTCTATCGCAATCCGCTGTGGGAATCGATGCAACATCTCGCCAATCATGGTACGTACCACCGCGGCCAGGTTACAACCTTACTGCGGCAACTCGGTGCGCAGCCGATCGCGACCGACCTGATGCACTTCTACCGCGAGCGCGCCACGGCGGCGGGCGCGTAGTTTCACGCCCCGCACACTTTCCGTGGAAATCATTCGTACGATTGCGTGGATGAAGGAGCAGGCGCGGCAAGCGCGTGCGGAGAACCGCATCATCGGGCTGGTCCCGACGATGGGCGCGCTGCATCGCGGACATTTGGCGCTGATGGAGCGAGCGAGGCGGGAATGTTCGACGGTGGTTGCCTCCATTTTCGTGAACCCAAAACAGTTTGGACCGGCCGAAGATTTCTCCAAATATCCTCGCACCTTCGATAGCGACAGAGAAATGTTGGAGCAAGCGGGAGTCGATTTTCTGTTTGCACCGGAAGCTTCGGAAATTTATCCGCAAGGATTTTCTTCCTACGTTCAAGTGGACGGATTGAGCGAAAAACTGGAAGGGCGTTCGCGGCCGGGACATTTTCGCGGCGTGGCGACCGTAGTGATGAAGCTGCTGCAAATTGTACAACCGAACTTCGCGTATTTCGGGCGGAAAGACGCGCAGCAATCGCGCATCATCGCGCAGATGGTGCGCGACTTGAATCTCGATTCGGAAATTGTCGTTTGCCCGATTGTGCGCGAGCCGGACGGCCTCGCGATATCTTCTCGCAATGCGTATCTGAACGCTGAGGAGCGCAAGGCTGCGACCGTGCTGCATCGCGCGCTGGACGAGGCAAAAAATGAGATGGCTGCCGGAGTTCGCGACTCTCTGCAACTGCAAACTACATTGCGCCGCAAACTAGATTGCGAACGGCTGGCGACGGTGGACTATGCGGAAATCGTTGATTCTGAATCGTTTGAACCGGTCGTGCGCGTTAGCAAACCTTCTTACATTGTGCTGGCGGTATTGATCGGGAAGACACGCCTGATCGACAATTTGTATATCGAGCCGAAAGCCCCAGGCTCGGACGAATTGTTGTTTCACTTTTAGCGCCGCTGCAGCGGTCTCTTTTCACTCCCGGCAATTCTTTTTGGTAGACTTTTCCTAGAGCCCCTAATCCACACGTGAGGTGACGGAGATGAATCCTAGAATTCGGACGATTGCAATTCTTCTGGCGCTGGCGCTGGCACTGCCTGCACTCGCGCAAGCCAGCGGCACCATTCCAGCAGGAACAAAAATTCCAGTGGTGACTGATCAATCCGTAAGTTCGAAGACGGCGCAAGCCGGGCAGACCATATCAGGCACGGTTGCGCAAGATGTGACTGTGGGCGGTAAAGTGGTGATTCCGAAGGGTTCTGCGGCGAAATTGACGGTGAGCGGCGTGCAGGCGTCAGGACGCCTTTCCACGCCCGCGAAACTGTATCTGCGGCTGCGTACGGTGACCGTAGGCGGCAAGACTTATGCGTTTGCGACCAACTCCGTTGGTAGGACCGAAAAAGGCAAGGGCAAGCGGGATGCCGGGTTCATCGGTGGCGGAGCCGCGGGTGGCGCGATTATTGGCGCTTTGGCCGGTGGCGGCAAGGGAGCAGCGATCGGCGCAGCAGCGGGTGCTGGAGCCGGTACGGCGGGCGCAGCAGCGACGGGCAAGAAAGACATCGAGTACCCCGCCGAAACAAGGCTGTCCTTCACCACCAGGACGACTGTGGCGATCAACTAACGCAAATCTCAACAGATGGACAGAAAGGGGCGGCGAGCGCGCCCCTGCATAGGTATATCTATATTTGCTGGCGCTTCCAGCGGCCCCGTTTGAAAAGAATGATGCTGACCGCGGCGATGAAGCCTTCTGCGATGACGATGGACCAGAAGACGCCCTTGGATTGCATGCCGACGTTGATCGCCAGGAAGTAGGCCAAGGGAATTTCCAGCAGCCAGAATCCGAAGAAGTTCACGATGGTGGGAGTCACGGTGTCACCGGCGCCGTTGAAAGCTTGGAGCATGACCATGCCGTAGGCGTAGCCGATGTTGCCGTAGCTGAGAATGCGCAGGCAGGAAGCAGCCAGCGGAACGACGGCAGGGTCGTGCGTGAACAGGCGAATGACTGGCTCGGCGAAGATGATGAAGAAGAGGCCGATGAGTCCGAGAAAGATCATGTTGTACAGGCCGGTGCGCCACACGGAAGTTTCGGCGCGCTCAGGCTGCTTGGCGCCGAGGTTCTGTCCGACGAGGGTGGCGGCGGCGTTGCTGAGTCCCCAACTGGGCAAAATAATGAAAATGACGATGCGGATGGCGATCGTATAGCCGGCAAGAGCTGCGGAGCCAAAGATGCTGACGATGCGCACGAGGCCGATCCAACTGGTGTGCGCGATGGCGAATTGGAGAATGCCGGTGAACGAGACGCGCAGCAGGCGCCAGAGCACGCCGAGGTTGAGACGGATCTGGCTGCGCAGGATGCGGATGCGCTCTGAGCCGCGGAGAAGGCGGTAGAACTGGTAGAGCACGCCGATACTGCGGCCGGTGAAAGTGGCAAGCGCGGCTCCGGTGACGCCAAGCTTGGGGAACGGGCCCCAGCCGAAAATGAGGCAGGGGTCGAGGACAAGATTGATGATGTTGGAGACCCAGAGCAGGCGCATGGCGATAGCGGCGTCGCCAGCGCCGCGGAAGATGGCGTTGTTGAGAAAAAGCATCAGGATGGCGCCACTGCCGCCGAGAGCGATGCGCGCGTAGCCGGAGCCGACAGCGACGATTTGCGGGGAGGCTCCCATGAGGCGAAGCAAGTCCGGCGCATAGAAGATGCACGGAATGCCGACGAGCGCGGAGATTGCAAGGCCAATGGCGATAGCTTGAACGCCTGCGACGGCGGCACCGGCCGGATCTTTCTCGCCAATGCGGCGAGCGACCATGGCGGTGGTGGAAAGGCTGAGGCCAAAGCCGATGGCCATGACGAGGCTGAGAAGTGATTCGGTGAGGCCGACAGTGGCGACCGCGTCCGCGCCGAGACGGCCAACCCAGAAAACGTCGACGACGGCAAAGAGCGACTCCAGCACCATTTCCAGAACCATGGGAATGGCGAGAAGCAGAATCGCGCGGTTCAGATTGCCAGTAGTGAAGTCCTGATGCGACCCGCGGAGGGATTCGCGTATGGAGCTCCACAACTTGGGCGGCGGCGCCCCGACTACTGTTTGTTCCAGAGACATTTAAACCTTTACGTTCTGCGTGGGCGCTACCCGGAAAATCAGGCGCGGACGCGGCTGCGGCAATTAAACGGTAGAGACGGGAGAAAAGTTCAGGTCCGCGCTAACGGCGGATTAGATGCGCACAGCGACTTGAGGGACGAACATGGGCGTTGTCCTTGGCGCTGTCTTTGCGTAACGACTGCGCCCGATGTCCGAAACTGTACGGACATTTCTTGACTGAGGGAATTGTACCGTGAGTACGTGTGGGCTGGCTAGAGGAAAGAAGTGATGAGAGATCAGAGATAACGCAGAGACGCAGAGAGCGCAGAGGAAACGCAGAGAAGCATGTGCAGAAGGCAAGGATTGGGAAGGTTTTACGCCGCGGCGATACGGCGGATGAGATCTTCCTGCTCCGCTTTGGATTCGGCGCCAATAGTAAAGGCATCTAGGAGGTTGAGCGACAGGACGTAGCGCAGGGCTTCGTCCTGGCGATTGCGCAGCTCGCCCTGGCCAAGGATTTTCATGCCGATGATGCCTTTGCCGGCGGCGCGCATCTCGCGGAGGACGCTAACAACGGTGTCCGGATCCGAATCCATGTAAGCGCCAGCGGGATTGATTCGAACGAGATGCACTTCGACCCAGGGGGATTTTGTGGCGGTGCGAAGCGCCTCGATACTGTGGCACGAGCAGCCGTGAGCGCGGATGATGCCCTTCTGTTTGGCTTCGGAAAGAACGTCCATTACGCCCTTGAAACGCTCGGTCCAATCGCCTTCGGTGAGGCAGTGCATCAGACAGATGTCGATTTGATCGGTGCCGAGTTCGCGGCGGAAGCGATCAAGATCGGCGCGCGCGGAAGCGGCGTCGCGCGCCCAGGTTTTGGTGAGCACGGTGACCTTATCGCGGGGAACATGCTTGAGGGCTTCGGCGACGTGAGGATGGCTGCCGTAGGAATCGGCGGAATCGAAAAAGCGCAGGCCGCCATCGTAGCCATTGAGCAGCAGATCGGAGAGGCCTTTGATGCCGAGCGCGGTTTGCTGGGAATGGTGGCCGACGCCGACCGTGCCAGTGCCCATGGCGAGGCGGCTGGTCTGGATGCCGGTCTTGCCAATCGTGACCGTGTCGGCCGCGCTGAATTTACCCGAGAGCGTGGAAATCGAGAAGGTGCGGCGCGCAAATGCAGAGGAGCGGACCCAAGCTGCTCCTGCGGCGCAAGCGGTGCGATGGAGGAATTCACGGCGTTTCATGAGACCTCCTACGGCGGCGTGTCGATGCCGGTTGTCTATTATATCGACGCGCGAGCAAAGCGTTTGGTTATCAGTAGCGGAAAAGGGGGTGGGGATGCAAGTGGCCTTCCGGGTAGAGGGGTTCAGCGGGAAGCGTCGTCTCTCCTTGACAATCTACCTATAGGCCCTGTATATATGTCGAACGTCTAGGAGGCGGGATGCCGATCGAGAAATCGGACTTGCTGCAGGGAACGCTCGACATGCTGATCCTGAAAATTGTCGAGCTGGGGCCGGTGCACGGCTACGGAATCTCCCAGCGTATCCGGCAGATTTCCAAGGAAGTGCTGCAAGTGCAACAGGGGTCACTCTACCCCGCTCTGCATCGCCTGGAAAAACGAGGATGGCTGGCCGCCGAGTGGGGCGAATCCGACAACGGCCGCCAGGCTAAGTTCTACAAACTATCCGCCAAGGGCCGCAAACAGCTCGCCACCGAAGAATCCAATTGGCATCGCCTGGCCGGAGCCGTCGGCCACATCCTGCAAACGGCGGAATAGGAACCTGGCATGTTTGGATGGAAATCTCTGTTCCGCAAACGCGCTCTCGACGCGCAACTCGATACCGAGCTTGGCTTCCATATTGACAAGTTGACGAGCGACAACATCGCTGCGGGAATGGCACCTGACGAAGCGCGGAGGCAGGCCATTCTCGAATTCGGTGGACGGGAGCAGGTGATGGAAGATCTGCGCGACGTGCACCGCGTGAGCATCATCGAAACCTCGCTGGCAAACCTGAAATCCGCCTTCCGATTTATTCGCAAATCTCCATCGTTTTCGATGACCGTGATCTTAACGCTGGCTTTGGGAATCGGCGCGAACAGCGCGGTCTTTTCGGCTCTCGATGCGATTCTCCTCCGGCCCCTGCCCTTTCCCGATGGCGACCAGCTGATGAGGCTCTCTCAGTACAACACGAGGGTGAAGAGCGCGCAAACCTTTGTGGCGCCCGCCCGGCTGGAGGATTGGAACCGCATGAACTCCACTTTTCAGGCGATGACGGGATACTATGCGGAAAACAACTCTGAAACCTCGAGCGTACTACCGGAAAAAGTAAAACAAGCTTTCGTGGCGTCCCGGTTTTTGCAAGTGTGGGGAGTTGCGCCTGCACTGGGGCGTGACTTTAGCCCGGAGGAGCAGCATTTTGGCGGACCGGATGCCATTCTCGTCAGCGATCGTTTCTGGCGGAATCGATTCGGCGCCAGCCCCGGCGCACTTGGCAAGAAACTCCGCATCAATGGTTTTTCCTTTTCCATTATTGGAGTGATGCCGGCTTCCTTTCATTTCCCGGACCGCGAGGTCGATCTCTGGACTCCGATTCCGGCAGATGCACCGTACGCCACCAGTAGAAGATTTACCTGGTACACGGTAATCGGACGGCTCAAACCGGGTGTGACTTTGACGGAAGCACAAGCCAACCTAGCGACCATTCAAGCACAGCTGGGGCGGGCGTACCCCGAAACCGACGCAGAGTTGGGCGTGGCGATGCAGACTCTCAAGGAAGCGACTGTCGGCGGCGCGCGCGGGTCGTTGTGGATGCTGTTTGGGTCCGTCTCACTCCTTCTGCTGATCGCCTGCACCAACATTGTTGCGCTCCTCTTGGCGCGGGTGGCGCAGCGTCAACATGAGATCTCGGTTCGTTTTTCGCTGGGGGCCTCGCGAGCGACGATTGTGGGCCAACTGCTGACCGAAGCATTTTTGCTGGCGCTCACCGGTGCTGCGCTTGGTCTGTTTGTTGCTGGCGGGGCGTCCAAGGTGTTTCAGTCGCTTGCCGGCGACCTGCCGCGGGTAGAGGAGATTCGCCTGGATTGGAGAATCGTACTGTACTCGCTAACGTGCTCCGTAGTGGCAACGCTGCTGTGTGGGTTGGTGCCAGCCGTACGTGGTACCCGCGAAACCCTTTCCAGTTCACTGGCGGCGGCCAGCCGCACCCAGGTATCCGGACGCAATTCCCTGCAATGGCTGCTGGTTGGGCTGCAAGTTGCTCTTGCCGTAGCGCTGCTAGCAGGTGCTGGGCTGCTGCTGCGCAGCTTCCAAGCGCTGGGCCGCGTATCACCCGGGTTTGACATGAGCCGCGTTCTGACCTTTCGCATTAGTGGCTCGTACGCGGAAACGGTCGACTGGAAAAGCCTTACGCAACGAATCGACCGGACCATCGAGGAGTTGCAGGGCGTCCCGGGTGTGGAAGGAGCCGCGGCCTCCACTGAACTGCCCGGCGTACCCTCTCACTATCCAACGGAATTAAAATTTGCCGAAGGGCAACAAGACACTCAGCACAAGATCATCGCAGAGAGCCGGCTGATTTCCCCCGGTTACTTTGCAACGATGCAAATTCCGCTGCTCGCGGGTGAGCTTTGCCGCGAACCGCAAATGAATCTCAAAAGTACCGCCTCGGATCCAACTGGAATACATCACGTTGAGCTCAACGCGATACAAGTGCTCGTGAATCGTAGTTTTGCAGATGCATACCCCGCTGGATCGACGATCATCGGCCATCATCTTCAGGCGGTGGGCAACTTTTTCCTGCAACCGCAGGACGTAGGCGAAGTACGGGGAATCGTCGGCGATGCCCGAGAGGAAGGCATGAACCGCCCACCGAGCCCGACAGTGTACTGGTGCTTTGGCGCTCCCGGCGGCCCGGATCCCTTTTACCTCGTTCGCACCCACGCCGAACCTCTGGCGATGGCCAAGACTCTACGAGAGAAGATTCATGAGATCGAACCTGCCCGCTCGGTGTTCGATATCACATCACTGGGAGGACGGATCGACGACGCCTTCGCGGAAAATCGTCTTCGCACTGTTCTACTGGCCCTCTTTGCTGTTACCGCTGTGTCTTTGGCTTGCGTCGGCCTTTACGGAACGCTCAGCTACTCCGTGAATATCCGCCGCCGCGAAATTGGCCTCCGTCTCGCACTGGGGGCGGTGCGAGGACAAATCGTAAAGCAATTTCTCCTGGAGGGTCTCGGAGTTTCTTTCGTGGGCTGCATTGCGGGCTGGGGGCTTGCGGCTGTGTTCGGGCGGGCGCTTTCCGGAATGCTTTATGGCGTTTCCCCCTCTGATATGGCGACCTCCTTGGCTGTGGTTCTCATGGTGCTTGTCGTAGCGGCAGTTGCTTCGCTGGTGCCCGCGATCCGCGCCGCGCGCGTGGAGCCCATGCAGGTTTTACGCGACGAGTAACCGTGCAGGCAGCCATTGCTTTGGCGCAATGCCAAAGCTTCCCACTCAATTCAGCGGATGATATCCTGCGGCGAAACGAAATCATATGGGCATACTTCCATGAATCGTCGCGGGTTTATGGCACGGCTCCGCAGGAGCGCTGGCTGGGTGGACGAATCGGAAACACGCTGCGGGTGGGCAGGCGTTCCCGTCATTTATTGATCTCCTGCTGAAATATCTCTAGAACTGCAACGCCGAGGTGCTGAAATGAAAGATCGGAATCCTGCGGGAAGCGCTCCAGCAAGCCGTTATTCACGGCGCAAGTTTTTGGGCCAGAGCGCCGCGACGGCGATCGGCTTCTCGATCGTGCCGCGTCATGTGCTGGGCGGACCGGGATACCTGCCTCCGAGCGACAAGATCAACATGGCATTCATCGGCGTCGGCGCGCAGGGTCTACGCGTGATGCTTCACTTCCTGAAGGAACCCGACGTACAAGGCGTGGCAGTCTGCGATCCGAACAAGGGCAGCGCGGATCATCCGCAATGGGAGCCGCACGAGTTCTGTAATTCCGTTCGAAAGTTGCTGGGTGTGGAGACGGGCTGGGATTGGCTCAGTCCGGACCAGCCCATTCAGCTGACGCATACGCTCAAAGTGACCGGCGGCATGGCGGGCCGTGAGCCCTGCCAGCAAATCGTGAACGCTTATTACGGGGCGCAGAAGGCGTCGGGGACGTATAGAGGCTGCGTGGCCTACAGTGATTTCCGCGAACTGCTCGAAAAGCAGAAGGATCTCGATGCCGTGGTTGTGTGCACCACGGACAACCTGCATGCGGCGGTGTCCGCGGCGGCGATGAAGAAACGAAAGCATGTGTTCTGCCAAAAACCGCTGACGCATACGATTTATGAAGCGAGGCGCCTTGCCGAAATTGCGCGTGAAACCGGCATGGCGACGCAAATTGCGGTGGGCAACCAAGCTTCCGAAGCAACACGCTTATTGTGCGAATGGATTTGGGATGGCGCCATCGGCCCGGTGGGGGAGGTCGTCAACTGGTCGAGCCGTCCCTACTGGCCCCAGGGCATCGAGCGGCCGAAGGAAGGGCAAGCAGTGCCCGACGGATTGAACTGGGATCTGTGGCTCGGTCCGGCGCCAGAACGGCCTTTCCACCATGCGTACTTGCCCTTTGTGTGGCGAGGGTGGGGCGACTTTGGATGTGGCGCGCTGGGCGATATGGGTTCCTACAGTTTCGATACCATCTTCCGGGTGCTGAAGTTGGAGGCGCCGGCCAGTGTGGAGGCAAGTTCAACGGATCGTTACGAAGAGACTTACCCGCTGGCTTCGATTGTGCGTTACAACTTTCCGGCGCGCCGCGATATGCCGCCGGTAAAATTCACGTGGTATGACGGCGGTTTGAAGCCGCCGCGCCCGGAGGAGTTGGAAGAAAACCGCCCTATGAAAGTGGCGGAAGAAGAGGAAGACGAAGGACTCCTGTTTGTAGGGGATCACGGCAAAATCCTGTGCGACTTCCACGGCGGGCATCCGCAACTCATCCCGGAATCCCGAATGAGCAGCTACAAGCAGCCACCAAAAACACTCCCGCGCTCGCCGGGAAACGAACGGGAATGGCTGGATGCCTGCAAGGGGAGCAAAGTGAAACCGGGAGGCAATTTCGAATTCTCGGGGCTGGTGACGGAGACTTTGCTTCTGGGCAACGTCGCATCACGCACGGGGCAAAAACTAAATTGGGATCGCTCGAATCTCAAGGTGCCCAATTCGGAGGCCGCACAGAAGTTCGTGTCTCCGGAGCGCCGCAAAGGTTGGGAGCTGTAGCGGGCCGATAAGCGAGGCTGTTTGTCTGTTATATCGACGCGCAGGAAATAGATTTGTTTATCAGGCGTGCTGTTTCCATTGGCAAACTGCCCGGAATGAGATGTCTCTAAATCGAAGCTGGGGGAACCTCGTAGTAGAGGAACTGCACTGCAACTCCGGAGATTTTGTTTGCTGCGCCCCGTGATTCGACATGCGCGACGCGGGCGGTGAAACTTCACTCTTCCACGTCATCTCCGATAATCTCTCTGGGCATTTTCAAGTGCACTTGAAGCAACAGCCCTTTGGACACTTTCTGCTCTGTCGCGAAGAAGACGCCGTGGGTGGAAATGTTCATGGAGGCAGCAGTTTCTTCGGGGCTGGAAGTTGCTTTCATCGGCCGAAACCGCAAGGGGACTTTCATGATTAGACGGCGCGAGGTGCGACGGTCTTGTACCGGCATGGATTTCCTTTTGGACCTGTGGGGGGAACAGGTTGGAATCAGGTAAGGCGTGTTTTAGTTTTACGAATACAATTGCCGAGGGTCAAGAGTTTTTTCCCTGCTTATGAAGTAGATGAAAGACCTGCAAGTCAATCCCTGCATCAAGCGAGGGAAAGGCCTCGGGTGATGTGGCGCGGCTTTTCAGGGCGGTCGTGGTGGGCCCACCACCCGCGCCAGGCTTCGGGGTCCCTGCCAAAGGATGCGCCGGTGATCGAATGCAATACCGCGTAGACCAAGTCCTGCGTCGCGGCGTCGAGGGCATCATCATCGAGGAGATTAAGCAATTGCGGCACAGCCGTGAGTCGCTGTTCGCCGGTGAGCATGCCGGAGCGCGCGAGATTGCACGCGGCGCGCTCACGGATTTTTGGCGAAGAGTCGTGGGCCAGGATGGAGAGAAGCGGATCGATGGATTCGTCGGTGCCGAGCATCGCCAATCCTTCGACCGCCCAGAAGCGCGTCTGCTGGCTTGAGTCGTGCGCGTAGCGGAGCAGAGTCGCCAGCACGATGGCCGGCTCGACGCCGCGATTGCCGAGTGCGCCGAGTCTCCAGAGTGTCAGCGAGCGGCTGCCGGGATCATTGTTAATCTGGTTCAGAAGGTGCGTGACGCTTTGCGGGGACTTGCTGAGATTGCTGGCGGCGAGATCGATTTCCACGGCGGCGGCACGCACACGGGGATCCTCGGAATCCAGGGCCGCGAGCACGAGATGGAAAAGCCGGTCGGTACTTTCGAGGCGGCCGCGCCAGGCATCCTGCCGCTGGCGAATCATCTCAAGAGAACGCTCGTCCCGGTGGATGGCGAGATCGAGCAGGCGCTCGGCTTGCTGCTGCGGAGCGAGGTGGCTAAGTTTCTCTAATTCAACGCTGGTTGCAGCAGGTTTGGATCCGGACACAAGAGACGGCGATTGCTGAACCGATGACGCGGCTTGCGCCGGATGAGGACTGCGCCATTTTGCCCAGAGGTCTTGGAAGCGTGCGACCTGAAAACCGGCCGCGGTGGAAAGCGCTGCGAGCAGCGCAAGGCACAAGGCTAGCCGACGCGGGTGAATGAGTATAGCCGACGCGCGGTGCGAGCCGACGAGCGGCTCCGGAGTTGCCCCGGAGGCAGCGGGTAGATGGTTTGGCCGGGCGGTCATGGATGTTGCCGCGCGTAAAGAAACCGGCGCGGGCTAAGGGCAAGATAGGGGGGCAGGGCGAGGATCGCCAATGGTACGGCGGGCCAGACGCAAGCTTTTTCGCAGGCAAACCCTTTAGGTTCAGTGAGATTCGGGGAGTTACTGGTACGCACCGCGGAGTGCGAGACCGTACGAAAGAACAGGGAGGGGTTGAACAACGAGACGCCGTCGCGCTCCCGCAAAAGTGTCTGGGCGCAATGGACGCGCCCCGGGAAGCCATTTGGGATGCAAACGCGCATCCCGCAAAATCATCCTGAGTGCAAAGAGTGCAAAGGACGCACTTTGAGGGAGGTGGAGGGTCTGCTAGAATAAGGAGCTTGGTTTTGCGACATTCTGAGTAGAAAATCCAGGCCAATATAGGCGTAAGCGGGAAGAACAATGGCACTGAAGTGTGAGTTTTGCGGCAAAGCGCCGCATTATGGAAACGTGATCAGCCACGCGAACAACACGCGCAGGCGCCGGTGGAATCCGAACCTGAGGCGCGTGCGCGCGGTCGTTGCGGGCGTGAAGAAGCATGTGCGTGCCTGCACGGAGTGCATCCGTGGGGGACGCGTGAAGAAAGCGGCCTGAGCCTCCAACCTTGAACTCATCCGTTGCAAACCATCCATTCGTGGGGCGCTCGATGGAGCAGTTAAAAGGAGTGAAGCGCGCTGGAGCTTTGCTACCGCTGGTGGCGGTGCTGTTTGCCGTCGTGGCGGGCTGCAACAAGCAGACGCAGCACGCGCCCGACGTGTGGGCGGTGGTGAACGGGAAAGAGGTCAAGCGGGATGAAGTGGAGAAGTATTATCGCACGCGGGTGAACCCCGAGGGGCAGGAGCCTTCCCAGGAAGAGGCGCTGTCGCTGAAGTTGAACGTGCTGGAAGAACTGATCAACAACGAGATATTGCTGGAACGCGCGAAGAAACTGAACCTCGAGGCCAGCGACGGCGAAGTGGAAGATAAATTCACGGAGCTGAAGAGCCCCTACACCGAAGATGAGTTTCAGCGGCAATTGAAAAGCGGGGGCGTTTCAGTAGACGACTTGAAGCGCGACCTGCGACGACAGCTTTCCATCACGAAGTTGATGAACCGCGAAGTGGTGGCGAAGATCGCCATCACGGATCAGGACGTCGCGGAGTTTTACAACACGAACAAGGCGCAATTTAACGTGGCGGAGCCGCAATACCGAATCGCGCAAATTGTCGTAACGCCGAAGAAAGAACAGCAGATTCGCAACCGCAAGAACGACGACGCTACCAACGAAGCGGAAGCGCAGCGCAAAGTGAAAATGCTGATGGACCGGCTGAATAGCGGCGCGGATTTTGCGCAACTGGCGATGGACTATTCCGAGGATATGAATTCGGCCGCAACGGGCGGCGACTTGGGTTATTTGCCGGAGTCAGCGCTGAATCAGTCCGACCCCGCACTAAAAAAGATGGTCGTTGGATTGAAGCCCGGCCAGGTGAGCCCGCCGATCCAATTGAAGGAAGGATACCGGATCCTTAAATTGATCACGCGCGAATCGCCCGGACTGCGCGGTATCAGCGATCCCCAAGTGCAACAGACGATTCGCGACACACTGCGGAACCGGAAAGAACAACTCTTGAAGGCGGCGTACCTGGCGATCGCGCGGGATGAGGCGCGGACGACGAATTACCTCGCTCAACGGGTAATCGAATCGGCGGGCAAGCTGCCAGATGCGGCGAAGACGACGCTGCCTCCCAAGCCCATCGGGCACTAGATCAGTCTTTCCATCCTGAAAAGATTCCGTAACTAGTGAGTTCCTGCTTATTCGACCCAGGCGAGAACTTCGCCGGCGTTGACGGCCTGGCCCTCTTTGGCGAGGACGCGCTCGACGGTGCCGCTCTTGGGCGAGCGGATTTCGTTCTGCATTTTCATGGCTTCGACGACGAAGAGTCCCTGCCCCGCTTCCACGCGGTCGCCGCCTTTCACGAGCAGACGCACGACTTTTCCAGGCATGGGCGCGACGATCTGCTGGCGGCCTTCCGCTTCGACGTGGCCGTGGCGGCGACCGCTCCAGGAACGAGGATCGATGACTTCGGCGGTGAACTCGTGCGTACCGGTTTGGAGTTTCAGCTTCCCATCGGGAGCAGGGGTCACCCGAATTTCATAGGATTGACCGTTTAGTAGGATCGAGAAAGTGTAAGGAGCGATCTCGACGGCGTCGGCCTCAATGGGCTGACCATCAAGATGAACGCGCCAACCGCCACCGTTGCGTTCAAGCTCGACGATGCGCGATTTCCTTCCAGACAAATCTTCGAGCTGGACTTCGTATTTCATGATTCACGGTCCAGTTGGGCGCGCCGGCCTTCGAGTTTCCAGCGGGAAGGCTGGCTGGGATCCGCAGAGGAAGAGGACTGACAGGAATTTCTGTCCCACTGGCTTGTTTGCCAGAGGGCGGCGGCAACCGCGGCGGCGTCTGAGTCGGCGGTGCCGCTTGTCTCTACGCACGATGGAGACGCAGCGGAGCCTGGGCGGCCAAGCAGTTCGTCGAGCCACTTTGTATGAATTTCTCCGCGCAGAAAATCGGGTTCGGCAAGAATGCGGCGGAAAAGCCCAGTGTTGGTCTTGATGCCGGTAACGACGTACTCCTCGAGGGCACGGCGAAGGCGCGCGATGGTTTCCTCGCGGCTGTTGCCCCAGGCGATCAGTTTGCTGAGCAGAGGATCGTAATCGTTGGGCACAGTCCAGCCTTCGTAGACGCCATCATCCAGGCGAATTCCCGGGCCGCTGGGTACGTGGCAGGAAAGAATTTTGCCAGGCGAGGGAAAGAAATTGTTGTCTGGATCTTCGGCGTACAGGCGGACTTCCATGGCGTGGCCGCGCGGGGTGATGGATTCCCATGCGAACGGGAGACGATGCCCCGCAGCGATCGCGATCTGGAGTTTGACGAGATCGAGGCCGGTGACCTGCTCAGTGACAGGATGCTCGACCTGAAGACGTGTGTTCACTTCCAAAAAATAAAAATTGAGATGGGCATCTACGAGGAATTCGACTGTGCCGGCATTCACGTAACCTCCGGCGCGCGCCAGGCGCACGGCCGCATCGCCCATCTTTTTGCGCAAGTCGGGCGTGACAATCGGCGAAGGCGCCTCCTCGATGACTTTTTGATGCCGGCGCTGAACGGAACACTCTCGTTCGCCGAGAGACACCACTCGGCCGTGAGAGTCCGCAAAAATCTGAATCTCCACGTGGCGAGGACGCTCCAGATATTTTTCGAGGTACAGGCGCGCGTCGCCGAACGCGTTCATCGCTTCGGAGGAGGCGTCGCGGAAGGCAGACTCGAATTCGGCATCGCTGTAAACGATGCGCATACCCTTTCCACCACCGCCAGCGACGGCTTTGAGCAGGACGGGGTAGCCCATGTCCAGCGCAAGAGGTTTTGCATCCTCAGGTTTTTCAATTGGGTCGTTCGTGCCGGGAACGATGGGAACATCGGAACGGCGGGCGAGCTGACGGCCGGCGGTCTTGGAGCCGAGGGCTTCCATAGCCTCCGGCGGTGGCCCGATGAAAGTGAGGCTCGCGTCCGCGCAGGCGCGGGGGAGCGCGGCGCTTTCCGCGAGAAATCCGTAACCGGGATGCACTGCGTCGCAGCCCGCGCGGCGCGCGACGTTCATCAATTTGTCAATACGCAGATAGCTTTCGCGCGAGGGCGCAGGGCCGATGGGATACGCTTCATCGGCGAGGCGGACGTGAAGCGATTTGCGGTCGACCTCGCTGAAGACGGCGACCGACCGGATGCCAAGCTCGCGGCAGGCGCGCAAGATGCGCACGGCGATCTCACCGCGATTGGCAATCAGGATTTTCTTGAACATAGAACAGCTAAGTGAGGGAAAAGTTTAGCATGGAAAGAAACGCGCCCGCGCGGGTCCGCGCATTCCATGTCCCTGCCAGCTACTTCAGCAGCTTTTGCAGATCCTTCCACCTAACGAGCATAACGTTGTTCTCCTGAAGAACTTTCTTGAATTCCTTGCTGGTTACAAAATCATAGTCGCGCTGACGCCACGCGGAGCCGTAATCAGGATGATCCACCATGACGGCTTGCAGTTCCGCATCGTCGTGGCCGAGGTGGACAATCATTTCGGTAAGGCCCGGCTTCAGGTTCTTGACGGCCTCTGAGTAGAAATTCTTCCACGCGTCTGCGTGAACCGAGGGATTCGCCATCACCACTGAGTCCAGGAGAATGTCTTTTTCTGAGAGCGCGGAATGCAGCGGGCCCCGCTCCGTGAGTTGTCTGGGCGCCAGGAATGGTAGGTTGTATTCGTGGGCGATTTTGGCAAAGACCGCGAACAGATCCGCAGTGGCAATCAGCGTTCCCATGTGCGTGTCGAGATGCGTCGGGTGAATGCCTGCTGCGATGGCATGTTCGACTTGCGTGCGGATTTCACGTTCCGCCTCTTCCGGTTTGATATTTCGGGCTGCGGGAGCCACCTCTGACCAGAGATAGCCAGCAGGATCAAGCAGACTGGAGACTTTGTCTTTGGATTCCACCGGACCCCAGCGATAGATTTTCCATTCGCTTGTGAGGGTGAGGTGCAAACCCAGATCCGCATCCGGATGATTTTTTGCGTATGCCGCGACCTCCGTCAGCCAGGGGCACGGCACCATGATGCTTGCGGAGGTGACGGCGCCTTTGTCCAGCGCGTCGAAGCTTGCCGCGTTCACGGAATGTGCCACGGCAAGGTCATCGGCGTGCACGATAAGAAGTTTCGCATCCGCGGCATAACCCAAGCGCTCCGCGACGGTCTTGGTTTGCGCTCCTACGCTCGGAACACCCAGGACAAAAAGGATTATTGCAACGTTGATCTTGCGCAAACGCATGAGAGGCTCCGATTAGAGATTAGAGGGTCCAGAGAGTAACACGAACCAAGAGCGATGCGGCCGACGACTGGCGTGGGCAAGCTACCGGTGCTTGTCTGCAAGTTCCCGGTTCGCTTCGATTACAAGAGTGAGGGCTTCCTTCAGGTTTCTGCGGGCCTCGGCGAGGGTACGACCCTGCGTGTTCACACCGGGGATCTCTTCAATATAGGCGACGTACCAGCGACCGCGTTTTTCGATGACCGACGTAAATTGATGCTTCATAGGTCAAATTCTATCAGACTCGGCTAACCCAAGGCAGCTTCATAGAGGAATGTTGCCATGTTTTTTCTTTGGATTCGTATCTCGCTTGTTTTCGAGGGCGCGGAGAGCGGTGATGATTTTGGCGCGGGTGTCGGCGGGTTCAATGACGGCATCAATGTAGCCGCGCTCGGCGGCAACGAAGGGAGTGGCGAAGCGGTCGCGGAATTCGGCGATTTTTTCCTGACGTAGGGTTTCGCGCTCGGATTCGGGAGCCTTGTCCAGTTCGCGTCTATATACGATATTCACCGCGCCTTCGGGGCCCATGACGGCAATCTCGGCGGTAGGCCAGGCGAAGTTGGCGTCCGTGCGGATGTGCTTCGAAGCCATAACGCAGTAGGCTCCGCCGTACGCTTTGCGCGTGATGACGGTGATTTTCGGGACGGTGGCTTCGGCAAATGCAAAAAGCAGCTTTGCGCCGTGTTTAATGATGCCGCCGAATTCCTGTTGCGTGCCGGGAAGAAATCCGGGAACGTCTTCAAAGGTGATCAGCGGAATGTTGAAGGCATCGCAGAAACGGACGAAGCGCGCGCCCTTGACGGAAGCATTGATATCGAGAACACCGGCGAGGAACGCAGGTTGATTGCCGACGATACCGACAGGGCGGTCGGCGAGACGGGCAAAGCCCACAACGATGTTTTTCGCGTAATGCTCGTGGACTTCGAAGAAGTAGCCGTCGTCAACGATGGCATGAACGACATCCTTCATGTCGTAGGGCTTCTGGGGATCGGCGGGAACGAGGGTGTTGAGAGATTCATCGCGGCGAGCCGGCGAGTCCGAGGTTGCGCGGCGCGGCGCATCTTCGACATTGTTCGAAGGAAGAAAACTCATCAGCTCGCGGATCATGGCGAGGCAATCGGCATCGTCCCGGGAAACAAAATGGGCGACGCCGCTCTTCTCGTTGTGCGTCATGGCGCCGCCGAGCTCCTGCTTAGTGACTTCCTCGTGCGTGACGGTCTTGATGACGTCGGGGCCGGTGACGAACATGTAGGAGGTTTCGCGCGTCATGAAGATGAAATCGGTGATGGCAGGCGAATAGACCGCGCCGCCCGCGCACGGGCCCATAATGGCGCTGATTTGGGGGATAACGCCGCTGGCCAGCGTATTGCGCAGGAAAATATCGGCGTAGCCGGCAAGCGAGGCGACGCCCTCCTGGATGCGCGCGCCGCCCGAATCGTTCAGGCCGATAACGGGAGCGCCGGCGCGCATCGCCAGGTCCATGATCTTGCAGATTTTCAACGCGTTGGTCTCCGAGAGCGAACCGCCGAAGACGGTGAAATCCTGCGCGAACACATAGACCAGGCGGCCATCGATGCGGCCGAAGCCGGTAACGAAACCGTCGCCGGCAGGTCGCTGCTCCTGCATGCCGAAATCCACGCAGCGATGACGTACAAATTTGTCCAGTTCCTCGAAAGTTCCTTCATCCAGCAGAAGATGAATGCGCTCGCGCGCGGTGAGCTTGCCGGCTTTGTGTTCGCGCTCGCGGCGCTCAGAGCCGCCACCCGCCTCCGCCTCCGCCGAAATCCGGTGGAGCTCTTCCATGCGGTCGCGATGCTTTGCTTCAAGGGACAAGCCGCGCTTTGTTTCAGACAACGGAGCCTCCCGCGGAAGGCGCTTCCTTAGCAGCGAAGATGCGCACAGCGAGATGCGTGGCGAGCCAGACGGTGCCGAGTAAAAGGACGACACCAAGGAGCAACTCCGCACCCATGGCGGAGGCACGGCGCAGGGGAGATTCGAGCGAAGTCACGTATTCAGTTGCTTGCACCAGAATGAACATTGCGCCGAGAGTCATCGCCACGATGAGAACGGTTGTCAGGAAGGAAGCGATGATCATTTTCATGCGAGTTGGTTATGGCCGCTCTAGCGCGGCAAGGAGAAGGATAGCGCAATAGGGCAGAAATCAGAACGTGGAAGGCTCGCAATTGCCGGCAACGGCAATTCAGCGACCGTGAAGGGTTTAGCGCAAGCGCCTCGAAACTCAGCGCAAGCCAGACCAGTCATCGGCGACGATGATGGAATCGCTGGGATTGGCGGTGTCGTACTTAACGCTGGCGGGCTGGCCGGCAACGAGCCGCTCGAAGCGAATTTGTCCTTCCAGGCCGGTGATGTCCTGCGCGGTATGATAAGTAACGCCGGAAATCGAATAGCTGTAGGAGACGAGGTGGCGGGGCCGTCTGGCTTCGAGCGGGCGGGCGCTACCGCCAAACAAACGCTTGCGTGCTTCCTTCGTTTCCGGAGGGTGCTCAACAAGCTCGACCACCTGGCCTTCCGCAATTCGCCCAATTTGGTTCAGATGAAGACGGCGTTTGCGTTCCGCTTCTTCAGGGTCCACGGCCGGGCGGAAGAATGCGTAAGCGATCATGGCCAGCGCGGCGATCGCGGCGCCACCCATGGCCAGCACCAGTTTCCAGTCAGCGAATAAGGCTTTCAACGAGCGCGCTCCGTACTGTCAAATGAGTGGGTCCAAGGATGGCGCGAAAAAATCGCGCATGCGCTGGAGAAAGAAAAGTCTCCGTGCTACCGGTGCCCCCACTGCTGCATATTTTACCTAATCCACGCGGCTTGCGTGTAACTACGCTTGCGGGGCGCGCACCGGATTGCGCAACACGCCAACACCGGCGACGCTGACCTCGACGACGTCCCCGGCCAGGAGAGAGCCGACGCCTGCGGGCGTGCCCGTGGCGATGACGTCGCCGGGATTCAGCGTCATCATGCGGGAGATCCAGCGGACGAGGAATGCGGGCGCGTAAATCATCAGGGATGTGCTGCTGGACTGACGGAGCGAGCCGTTGACGCGCGTCTCGACAAGAACATTGGTTGGGTCGAGCTCGGTTTCGATATGCGGGCCAACCGGACAAAACGTATCGAAGCCCTTTGCACGAGTGAACTGAACGTCACTTTTCTGAAGGTCGCGCGCGGTGACGTCGTTGAGACACGTATAGCCCGTCACGAAAGAAAGTGAATCGTCGGAATCGAGCAGATTCGAGCATCTGCGGCCAATTACGATTGCCAGTTCGCCCTCGTGCTCAACACGATTCGAATACTTCGTCAGAACAATCGCTTCTTGAGGACCGATGATGGAAGAAGGGGGCTTAAGAAAGATGAGCGGCTCCTTCGGTAATTCGTTGCCGAACTCGGCGGCGTGCGCCGCGTAGTTACGGCCGACGCAAACAATTTTTGACGGCGCCACCGGGGCGAGCAGGCGGGCATCGGCGAGACGCACGGAGCGTGAGCTCCGAGACCACTGTCCCCAAGGGACGCTGGCGATTTCGAGAATGCTGTCGCCTTCTATCAGGCCATAAGGCGGCGCGTCAGAGGTCAGCGAGGAAGCGTCGCGCATCGCAAAGCGGCAGAATTTCATCGTTGATCAGCTCGCATGATTGTCGTGATGAGAAAAGTGTGCTTCGCGAACTCTCCAGATGGCCACGCCAATCCAGGACAGTGTCGCAACGATCAGGTAGACGACGGCTCCATACATGAAAATCTCCATCGTGCTATGCCAATCGCCGAGTTTCCGGAAAAACAAACACAGGACGCGATAATACAAGCCGAAGATCAGCCACGCGACCAACCCAGAAGCCAGCAAATGCCCGGGCATGCGCAAGAATCGAAGGATGGGAATCAGCGCGAACAGGCAAAGTAGCAGGCCGGCCGCTATGTTGCGTTCCGACGCGAGACGGTCGAGGAACGGGACGCGATTGGCCAGAAACAGCCAGGTGGTGAACACCAGAATTAAACCGAAAGCGGCGTAGATGCCAATTCGAATGGTCGCGTTGGGGAAAACCTGGAACCAACGGTAACCCGGTAGATGTGCGCGGACTGACATCCGAGGCTGGGCTCCCAAGATGCGAACAGTTGATCTCAACCCGTATCTACGGCAATAGTTGCGTGACGTCAATAGCGACGGCCGCACTGGGCGCACTTTCATTCCCCGCGCGATCGACCGCAGTCACCGTGTACCAATATCGATGGCCAGGCTCTACAGACGTATCACGATACGCAGGCGTGAGCAACAATTCAGCGGTAAGCAGCTGACCCCGTATGTTCTCCTGCTCACTTCTATAGACGCGGTAGCCTGCCAAATCGGTTTCAAGGCTGATGGACCAGGACAGTTCGACAACGAAACTTTCTGGAGTAGTGCCTGGGAGCAAAGCAGCGACCAGCCCTTGAGGCGCTGCAGGCGGAAAAATGTCGCGAGGAGTAACGATGACGTGTTGCGAATCGTCGGATTCGAGTGGAAGTCCGTTCGCGGTTATGACGCTTCGAACGATATAGAGGTACGACTTGCCAAATTCGAACGTCGTGTCCTGGTAACTGGGCGCGGCTGACGTAGCGAGAAGCACAAGCCCCGATTTAGTTTCCAAAAGCGAGCCTCTTTCCTCGGCGGCCTTGAAGGAGGCCGGATCAACTTCGGCGCGATAGACGTGATACATCAGAGCCCCAGAGAGGTTGGCCCCCGCCGATGTGCTTGCCGGCGCCGCCCAGCGCAATTCGATGGCGGATTCCGTCACTTGAGTTTCGACAAGAGCAATCTTCTGCGGAACAGGAAAGACTTGGACCAAAACGGTGTTTGAATCAGCGGACGCGCGTTTCCTGGAAGTTCGTGTGCGCACTCGATACGCAAGAGTTGTACCCGAACTCGCTTGGGGATCTCGCGGGGAGAGCGTGTCGATGAACTCCACGCGCTTTTGGGTAACGTAGGTAGTCACGAGGGTGCTTGGAATTGTGTCGACGGCTCGGAACGACTTTGGATCGGGCGTACCGTCGCGCCCTGTGATGCCGCGGAGAATTTCGACGGCGGGTGGTTCGGGAAGCCGGCTCCCTGAAACGGAGTTCGTGGGAAGCGTGAACGACAGGAGAACGCCATCGCCAAGCTGGCGGGCGGCAAGATCGGTAATGGGTACGGGTACCGGCGGCGAAGGCGGAACTGGCTCGCCTGGAGCGCCGCAACCAGCGGATAAGAAGAAAATGGAAAAAAGAAAATGGAAAACGGAAAAGCGTTGCGCAGGGAGTTTTGTGATGGACAGCCGCGTCCCGTTGCTATTTTCCATTTTCCAATTTCAGGAACTACAGAATGTAGCGGCTCAGATCCTGGTTCTTGACGATATCCGCGAGCTGCTTGGTAACGTAGGCGGCGTCCACCTTTACGTTCTTTTTCTTCAGGTCGGGCGCTTCGAACGAAATTTCGTCGAGAACCTTTTCGAGAATGGTGTGCAGGCGCCGCGCGCCGATATTTTCTGTCTGCTCGTTCACGCTTGTGGCAAATCTCGCGACGGCGGCGACGGCATCTTCGGTAATGTTCAGCTTGACGCCTTCGGTCTCCAGGAGCGCCACGTATTGCTTGATGAGCGCGTTCTTCGGCTCGGTGAGAATGCGAATGAAATCTTCTTCCTTCAGGGATTGCAATTCGACGCGAATGGGCAAGCGGCCCTGCAGTTCCGGGATCAAATCGGACGGCTTGGTGACGTGGAACGCACCAGCAGCGATGAAAAGAATATGGTCGGTTCGAATCATCCCGTAGCGGGTGTTGACGGTCGTGCCTTCGATGATCGGCAGAATGTCGCGTTGCACGCCTTCGCGCGATACATCGGGCCCGTGGCCGGATTCGCGGCCGGCAACCTTGTCGATCTCGTCGATAAAAATAATTCCCATCTGCTCGGCGCGCTCCACGGCCACGCGCGTGACTTGATCCATGTCGAGGAGTTTGTTCTCCTCTTCCTGGATCAAATACTCAAACGCGTCGGCCACGCTCATTTTCCGCTTCTTCTTTTGCTGGCCGAACATGCCGGAGAGCATGTCCTTGATATTGACGTCCATCTCCTCGACGCCCTGGTTGGAGATGATTTCGAACGAGGGCATGGCGCGTTCGCGGACTTCGATATCCACCATCCGCTGATCCAGCTTGCCTTCGCGAAGCTGCGCGCGAAGTTTCTCCCGCGTGCGCTGGTTTTGCTCGCGCTGCGCGGCGGCTTCGGCTTCCGGAGTGCCGGGCGCAGGGGGCGGCGGCGGAGGAAGCAGGAGATCGAGCACGCGTTCTTCCGCAGCCTCTTCGGCGCGGTCGGCGACTTCATCGAGCTTTTCCTCGCGGATCATGTCGATGGAGGTTTCCACGAGATCGCGGACCATCGATTCCACATCGCGCCCGACGTAACCGACTTCGGTGTACTTGGAAGCTTCGACTTTGACAAACGGGCAGCCCGCAAGGCGCGCGAGACGCCGGGCAATCTCCGTCTTTCCGACGCCCGTGGGGCCGATCATGAGAATGTTCTTCGGCAAAACATCTTCGGCGATCTCCGGCGGAAGCTTCTGGCGGCGCACGCGATTGCGCAACGCCACCGCTACGGCCCGCTTGGCCGCGGCTTGCCCCACGATGTACTTGTCGAGCTCCAGAACGATCTCGCGCGGCGTCATGTCGTCGAGCGCGGGGAGGAGTTCTTCTCCCTCGACGGGCGGCGCGCCATTACCGCCCGGCGCGAGGATCAATTCTTTTTCAGACTTGGTGGGCATGAGTTACTCAATTCCTTTGCTGCGCAAAAACAGTTTGCCGTGTTCTCACGTCTAACTCCTAGAGCTCTTCCACTGTAAAGTTCGCGTTGGTGAAAATGCAAATCTCGCTGGCAATGCGCATGGCTTCCATGGCCAAATCTTTGGCGCTGAGCCTGGAATGCTTCAGAAGCGCGCGCGCCGCGGCCAGAGCGTACGTTCCGCCGGACCCGATGGCCACCAGGCCGTCATCCGGCTCGATGACGTCCCCGTTGCCGGAAAGTATGAATGTCCCTTTGGTGTCAGCCACGATGAGCAATGCTTCGAGGTGCCGCAGCGCACGGTCTTTGCGCCATTCCTTGGCCAGCTCCACGGCTGCCTTTTGCAGATTGCCGGAGAACTCCTGAAGTTTCCCTTCGAAGCGTTCAAAAAGCGTAATTGCATCGGCAGTCGAACCGGCGAAGCCGGCGACGACTTTGTCATTGAAGAGGCGTCGCGTCTTCCGCGCGGTGTGCTTCATCACGTGATCGCCCATGGTCACCTGACCATCGGCAATGAGCACAACCTTATTGTCCCGGCGCACGCACAGCACCGTAGTGCCGTGCATCTGCGCGCTTCCCTGGCTATTCCGCATCCGGCCATTATACCGCCCAGGGAGTCCGAGCGCCAAAATGGGAGAATCGGCGGGAGTTACTCTGGCGGAACGAAGAGGGCCGGAGGCCGCAGCAAAGGAAATTTTGCCGAGAATACTGTTCGGCCCAGAAATTCTTACTGAGAGATTTCGTGGAAGGAAAGAATTTTGTAGCCGGCACTCGGCATCGAGGCCTGGATCCAGCAATTGCTGTAGTAGATGCCGTCACCTCCGGAACCGGAGGTGAAAGCAAAACTTGGAGCGCCTGGCGCTCCTGAAGACATCGGTGTGTACGGACTTGTCGTTGTATCCGTGGTCTTGGCTAAAAATACAGCCCCATGAAAGTCGCCGCTACCAGCCTGGAATGAGGAGAGCTTGCCCACTCCTATGACCAAGACGATCCCTTTCCAGCTTGCGTCGGGGTCGTACTTGAATTCGCCCGTAACGAGGAGCAGTCCGTACCCCGTGCCGTACCAGCCGCTGACATTCAAGTTCCCGTTGACGACCGTGATCATGGGATTCGACGAAGACATCGCACCAGGTAGATCAGACTCAGTGGCGGTGCCGAGACCGGTAGCGGGGTTTACGGGCGTCGGATTGACAATGGTATCCGCCACCTGCGTAATGTTTTGCACTAAGGTGTTGAGTCCACCGACGGTCTGCAGGTTAGGTAATACACCCACATTAACCAAGTTTGGCCACGCGGCTGCACCTATATACTGGTTCTGCCGGCCCGAAGGCGGTGGCGGGCCGGGCGGAATTGCGTTGTAGATGTTCGAGTAACTGGAATCGGAATTATTGGTATATCCAACTGCAGGAATTGGAGCGGCCCCAATGTTACAGCTCCCGACGCTATCGTGATCATTTCCGTCAATCCAGAAACTACTCGACGTAGGAACGGAGAACTGCACATTTTGACCGTCCAGCGTCAGCGCCGCCGGGAAACTCAAATTCAATGGAATGGGAGCAGCAAGATACTGAAGGATTTTCTGGCTGCCGTTGGGCAGAGTTGCCAACGACGTGATCTCCAGGACCTGCGGGCCCGCAGACGAACTATTACTGAAGTGGGCACCATCATAGTACAGCGGAGTGGTCGAGTCCGCAAGAGTGTCAGCATCGACATCGAGATTTAGTGATTGTTCCGAAACTGCGTTTATGCGCACCCACTTGTAAAGAGGGCCAGGGACGGTCAAAGAGTTCAGCGGGCTCCTGTTCCAGACCGACGCTGTCGTAGTCACGGCCGCACTGGCCAGTGCGCCGGAACCGAACTCCGTGTCGTATTCCGTATCTGGGTAGGTCGTGAGGATGTTCCCCATGGCTTCAGTTGGGCCTGGATTCAGAACGTACGCGACCGAACCGATGGGCAGAGTGGCTCCGGGTGCAGGCAGAAAGCCTCCGGCGGTAGTGTTGAAGGAGCTGGGATTCTTCGCCAAAAGCCGCCCGCGTACTTCTTCCAGTCCAGAGAGGGCCGCGTAGTACACGCCGGTTGAGGAACGATAGTTACCGGCGAGAGCCGATTCCGTGCCGGAAGAAACAATCAAGGCCATCGCCACCACGCTGATCAAGAGCAATACAAAAATGGAAATGAGCAAGGCGATCCCTGCTTCCCTCCGCCGCCTTCGAATTGTGTTCCGCGCGCTCACTTCGATCCCCTCGGCCTCATTGATTGGGATTGATACGGCGGCCGCGCCCAACCAATTGTACGAGACGGGGCTGTCCCGTGGTGGCATCCGGAAGCGGAGAAGCAACGATTAGGGTCACCGTAACGTCCCGAATGTTTGCCGGCATGTTATCGGCTCCCGCCAAGGGACACGAGACTATCTGCGTCACGGACCCAGACGTTTTGTCGCATGTATAGGAAAAGATTGGCACGGGATTGCCGCCTGGGAACATGCCCGGATAGATTGCCTGGTATTGTGCGATCTGCGCGGGGGAAGAGTTATTTACAACATTTTGCACAAGGGGTGCAAGCTGGTCTGCCGTTCCCACGGTTGGTTCACCACCGCTCGTCTTGACTGCCGCCCCACGCATTAGAGTTGACGTCGATGGGTCCAACCTGTAACGAATCCACTGAACCTTGCTGGCAGGATCCTGCCGATTGGGGTTGGTCTCGATGATGATGTCAAAATCGCTTGGCGGATCGCAGTTGATGCCGACCGCGCAGGGAGTCGGGATCGTATAGTTGGGATACCAGGCAAAGGGAGTGCTTGCGGAATGAGAGGGAACACCATCGCTGTAGGATGGCGGCGGATATCCGGCGTCGTTCACGTCGCGCACGATCTGATCCAGCGCGAGCCTGGCTTCCTGGAAAGAGGTCAGCAATTGGGATTCCGTCCTTGCCCGTTGTTGCGAAGAGGCCAGCAGGGTGAACGCCGCACCGCACACGATCAGAAAAATCCCGAGAGCTGTCAGTAACTCGATGAGCGTAAATCCCGCCTGCTGCCCCTTGCCCCGGCGCCTCTTCATCTCTGCACCATGGTATCGAGCGTGATGGGCTGAAAATAGCCGTTCCCGCCCTGCTGCCGCACGCCCAGGATGAAACGCTTGCTGTAAACCTTGGTGCCGTTGCCGGTAAGGATCACCGCCCAGCGAATGTCATACGTTGTGCCGCTGGGATCCGTAAGGTCCTGATAGGTAAAACTATAGTTGGCGACCGGGGCTACGCCAAAATTGATAAGGATTTGACTGTTGATAACAACTACCGAAGAACTATCCGGCTGGATTGTGTTCGGACTCGCTGGATCGCCAAGCGAGCACGTGTTTCCAAGCGCATCGGTAAAGGGAACAGACAAGGTGAGCTTCTGGTCCAAAAACTGATCCAGTTCGCGTTGCGCAAAGACCAGCGCGGAGGAATCGTTGCGATTCCGGTAGTTCATGAGGATGGTGGCCGGCACGAGCTGCGCGATGGCTACAAGACCTACGAGCAAGATGACGGTGGCAAGCATCATCTCAAGGATGCTGAAGCCCCTTTCACGGCTGCGGCGTTTTGTGAGTGCGAATGGCATTCCTGTTTCTTTGCTCTCGTCTTTCAACTAGCCAATCCGTTGCCAGGTGCCGCCGGCAGGAGCGGTCCAAATCTGTACGGCGCCGGAAGGCAGCAAAATCACAGCGCGATAGCCGAGGTCGGGGTTGGCCGCGCTGCCAAGGTAGAACACGTCGGCGGTCAAAGACAAAACGGCGCCACGCGCATCAAAAGTGACGGTGCTGTTGGCGCCGGATAGTGTGGTCAGAGTGCTGTTGGCGCCCAGCTTCGACGTAATCGTGGACGAATTTGGCGGTGCGCCCCCTGGAAGAAGGGTCACAAACCCGCTGATTAAGACCTGTTTCTCGGTCGGATCGACCGTCACGTTATTGTTTGAGTCCGTCCAAACGACCCAATCGGTGCCAAATTGTTTGATCTGGCAATTAATCTGCGTGTTTCGGCGAACAGCCTCAAATCGTGTAAATTTCAACTCGTCGGACAGGCGGGCGGCCGCATCGTTGAGCTGGTAGGTCCGAAACGAGCGCATAATCGAGGGGATTGCGATGGCCGTCAGAATCAAAGCCACGCTCAGCGAAACCGCAAGCTCCACCATGCTGAAACCGCGGCTGCGCCTCCGCTGAGTGTTCGAGAGTGTTGCACTCCGTCCCAAGGTAGTTTCCTCGCTCGGACGCAGAACCGGCGACCCGGCCTATGCGGGAGGTCCGAACCCTAATTCAGTGCAGGTGCGGGGCCGGGGACGGCTCCTCGCAGGCACCGCTAAACATATTGCTTTCATATAGTAAAGTGCCACCCTCTATTATAAGGGGTAGCGACGGGGAAAAAATGTAACAAATCGAAACAATTTTTGGGCGGAACCTTTCTCACGAAGATATCGATATTTTGGTAATTCATCGCTGCATTTTCAGAAAGGAAGGCTGGTTGGCACACGCGCGATTTGTTTCAGTTCATCCGCGCTGCGAGCGCAGTGGCGTTTCGGTGGGCGATCGCTTCGATCGAGATCATGGGATTGACGCCGGAGGCCGAGGGGAATGCAGAACCGTCCATGGCGTAAAGGTTGCGAACTTCCCAGGCTTCGCCGTCCGGATTGGTGGCAGAAGATTTCGGCGAGCCCCCGAGCCGCGCGGTGCCCTGAATATGAAATGAAAAGAGCGCCAGCCGCCCGGAGTCCCAGCCCGCGGAATCCATGGATTGCGTGAAGAGATCGAGCGATCCCTTGCTGCCAGGCTCGTAACCGCACCACTTCGCATGCGGCGAGAAGATCTGGCGCGCGCCGGCCGCTTCCAGGATGCGTGCTGCGCCGATGAAACCACTACGGAGATGCGCGCGATCAAAATTCGAAAGCGTGTAGCGCGAGACGGGATGGCCCTCCTCATCGATCGTGACACGGCCGCCGTCGCGATCGCGCAAAAGTACACCGATTGCCGAAATGTGCGAAAGCTTCGCGAGCAAGGAACGATACTGCTCCGGATCGCGCCACGGAAGAACGGCAACGCCGATGACCGGCTGAAGAGCCGTCGTTTCATACTTCACTCCGAAATTCCCAGTGAGGAAGCGGTGCTCGTCGGAGTAGATCGCCTGCATGGTCCCTTCCCAGGGACGAATCTCCTCTTCAAACACGCCGCAAACGTTCGAAACGGGATGGAGGTGGAGATGCCGCCCAATATGTTCGTTGCGCAGCCCGGAACGGAGGAAAAGCGCCGGTGTGTGGAGAGAGCCACAAGCACTGATGATTGCTTTGCAGCGAACGCTGACGTGGTGGCCTTTTCTCGAACGAGCTTCTACGCCGGTTGCAGAACCGGCCTCGATTCGAATGCGCAGGGCGCGCGTATCAACGACGAATCGAGCGCCATGCTGCTGCGCATCCGCGAGCCACGTTTTTGTCGAAGATTGCTTGGCGCCGAGCATGCAGCCGTAACCGCAGTAACCGCAAATTTTTCCCTGGTCGCAGCCGGCAACGTTGCGGGGCATGGCGTCGACATGCCATCCGAGTGCGCGCAGGCCGCGATCCAGAATTTGTTCGCGGTGCGAGACGCGATTGTGATCGCGATTGACGTGCAATCTTTCGCACACTGCGTCGAGGCTCCGCGTGTATTCGTCGCTCGTGAACCACGGCACTCCCGCCGCGGCCCATTCCGTTCGAATGTCGTCGGGCGTTCGAAACGACGTGCAGTAGTTGATGACCGTCGTCCCGCCGAAGCATTCGCCGGCGAGCAGGCTGACGCTGTGATCGGCGGTGGCGGCGAAACCCGCTTCGCTGTACAGCCGCTGAAAACCGCCAAGCTCCGCGCCGTCGAAATCTTCGTCATCGTAATAACTGCCAGCCTCGAGAACGATCACATCCTTTCCTGCCGCGGCGAGAACGGCGGCGGCCGTTCCGCCGCCGGCTCCGGAACCTACGATGCAAACGTCGCAGGACAAATTCATCTCGCGATCCGGCACGATTACTTTGAGCGGGCGGGACGAAGAAGTTTGTGGAGCGCGGAGCGGGCCGGGATAGTTGAGGTTTTCCCAGACCTTGCTGCGCCCGCCGTTTTTCGCGGGCAGCATGACGTGGAGAAAGCCAACCGCTTTTCGAAGCGCTTGAAATGCGGCGCGCCGCTTGCCGATGCCGCTGTCAGCCCACGAAAGCAAAACGCGAACGCGATCTTCCTGGGAAAGATGGGAGAATGATTTCAGGCGGCCGATGGTGAAGAGGCCGTGAAGGCTTGAATCCCAGAGGTTGAGAAGCTGAAGAAGCTGCGCGCGATCTTTTGAGCGCGGGTTGAAATCCATCGCGGCGGCGATGGCTTCGGGGATGCCCAATTCCAGGGCGGAGGGCCAACCTTCCGCGGGCGGCAGAAACGTTTCGCAAATGGATTCGAGCGCGCGCTGCTGTCGGGGAGTGAGATTCAAAGGTTCGCACTAGAGTGAATCAGTTTTCAGTTCTTGCTTCTCTTGATCAGTTCTTCAGAAGCGCCCTTCTTAAGTGAGTCCTTCGAGAAAAGAGAATCGGGAAAGCCGGGATTGAACTTGCAGGTATCGTAGAAATATTGAGAAGTGCGGCGGCCGTTGCGTTCGCGGGAGATTTGAAGCGGCACCCAGACGCTGTCGCGCAACTGATAGTTCGTATAGATAGCGACGTCCTCGTCAATCTCTTGCGTTTCTTCATTCTTCGTGATGACCACGCCGCGGACCAGGAGGTGCGTGGAACGATCGACGGCCAGGCGGAAAGTGCGCTGCTCGCGATCGGTCAGCTCCACCCAATCCACTTGTTTCAAATCCACCGTGTCGCTGCCGCCAAAGCGAACGGACATGCCTTCTTCGTTGAGGCGCAGCCGCAAAAGATTGTCGACGTTGCGCTTCACCTGCTCCTGAAAATCGGTGACCGCAGTCGCGGGAACTTCACTCACGCCGCTGCGGTCATAGGTCCAGCCCTGGTCGTGATGGAAGAGCGTGATGACAATACCGCCGTGAGCAAAGTCCAGCCCATCAATGCCGATTAAGGATTGAAGAATTGTGTTGCGGCCCTTGCCGATGTACTCCGTGCGGTCGGTGTCCGGGTAGCGGCGGTAATCTATAAAGTCGATGTAGCCGGTTAGCGCGCCATTATGACCAAACAGCGCGCGGCGGCCCTGGCACTGGCTTTCGCGGACCTGGGAGTAACCGGCTCCGCCGAGGGCATTGATCAGATCGCTGAGAATTTGCTTCCCTTTCGCGGTGCTCTGTTCGGGCATCAACATATCGGCGCGCTGCGACAACGCAGACGGCGCGATAAACGTGCCGGCGATGAGAATCATCGCTGCAAATTTAGAAAATCTCAGCCGCACAAGACCGCTCCTCCATTTACATTGATGACCTCTCCGGTCATGAAGTTGGCCAGGTCCGAGGCGACAAAAAGAATGGGGCCTGCAATTTCTTCGGCGGTGGCGGCGCGGCCGAGAGGAATCACCGTGGAAGCCATTTTCTGCCCGGCTTTCGTTTCCAGCACGGGCTTGGACATGTCCGTGTCAACCCAACCGGGTGCAACACAATTTACGAGAATATTGTGGCGTGCAAGCTCGGTGGCGAGGCCCTTGGTGAGGCTGATGATGCCGCCTTTGCTGGCACCGTAATGCGTATGAAAGGATTCGCCGCGCTGTCCCGCGGTCGAGCTGATGGGAATAATTTTGCCGGATTTTTGCTTGATCATTTGCGAGACAGCGAAGTGGATGACGGAGTAGACGCTCTTGAGGTTGGTGCGGATCATATCGTCCCACTGCTTTTCGGTCATCTTCTCGATGGGAGCATCTTCCTGGTTCCAGACGCCGGCGTTGGCCACAAGAATGTCCAGACGGCCAAGCCGCGCGATGCAATGATCGACGAGTTTTTTGTTGTCGGCATGTTTGCTCACGTCGGCCTTGAATGCTTCGACGCGCGTCCCGTGTTTGCCGGCTTCCTGCTGGACTTGCAGCGCGGCGTCCTTGGCTTTGACGTAGTTGAAGACAACGTCTGCGCCGGCTTGCGCGAATAGTTTGACGGCGGCTGCGCCGATACCGCGCGAACCTCCGGTGATGAGTGCCGCCTTGCCTGCGAGCGAAATCATGAGACCCCCGAAATTAGAAACCAGAAACTAGAAAATTGAAGAAAGCAATCAGCCTAAGTCTTCTGAGCGACAGCCTCACGGGCGCGAGCGGCAGCCACGAAATCCTGAAAAAGACGCCGCGCAAGCGGATCATCCGGCATGCGCTCGGGATGCCACTGAACGCCGACGACCCAGTTGGAATCACCGGTCCATTCCACGGCTTCGATCGTGCCGTCCGGCGCGTACGCTACGACGCCGAGTTTTTCTCCAGGTTGGTCGATGGCCTGGTGATGGCTGCTGTTGATATGGGCGGCAGTGGAACCGGCAAGCTTCGCGAGAAGGCTCCCTGCGCTCAGGATGGCGTCGTGGTTTTGATCGCCACCAATTGCTCCTGCCGCGAGATCGGTAGTTCCATGAGGAACGGCGAGCGGGCGATCGGGTCGCACATCCGGGATGTCTTGAATCAAGGAGCCATTGAGGTGGACGTTGAGAATTTGGCAGCCATAACAAATGGCCAGCACCGGCTTCGATGAGTTAAAAGCGTGAGTGAGAATTGCGTCATCGGTTGCGTCTCGATTCGGATCGAGGGTCACTGTCTTGGGGTGCCTGGACGCACCGTAGCGGCTGGGGTCCACATCCGCCGGGCTACCCGGCAGAACGAAGGCGTCCAGTTTCTCTAGCTGGCTTGCAAGCTGTTCCGGCGACTGCTCAAGAGATACTTCCAGCGGTTCTGCACCGGCCTTCCTGACAGCGTTGAAATAGAAGTCCAGCTTATCGCGCTTGCCTTCGCGCTGTTCCTGCGTGATGCGCCAGGGGATGCCCACACGTGGCCGAGAGGCGGAGCTCAGTTGGGTGTCAGCGGGGGTCATGGAACACCAAATCGTAGCATCCGGGCAGGAGCGCGGCAACCCGTGGAGAGGAGACGCTGACAAGCTTGGGGCAGGCCGTTGAAAGGAACCTTAGGATTTCTAGTTAACAGTAACAGCCCCCCTCCCCCCTGTTTTTCATAAGTGTCATTTAGGGCCTGCGGCCCGCGAAACTTCATGAAAATCATTCCGAGGTAAGATCGCAACGGCCCGGAGCGGCGAGGTCGATGTCACAGTGGAAAAGTTGAGACCGTGTAAG
>WNFD01000086.1_pt1 | contig 79624 bp, 70 predicted proteins | sample 5400491 | NCBI WGS metagenome assembly WNFD01 (sample SAMN13153343, study PRJNA577476) | soil metagenome | isolation source: 120 cm saprolite under Douglas fir tree site 2 hole 2 replicate 2 | place: USA:California | collected 2015-04-18 | reverse complement strand
ATTAAAGCGGTACGTGAGCTGGGTTCAGAACGTCGCGAGACAGTTCGGTCCCTATCTGTTGTGGGCGCAGGAGATTTGAGAGGACCTGTCCTTAGTACGAGAGGACCGGGATGGACGAACCTCTTGTGTTCCAGCTGTCGTGCCAACGGCATAGCTGGGTAGCGAAGTTCGGTTGTGATAACCGCTGAATGCATATAAGCGGGAAGCACTCCTCAAGATGAGATCTCCCAACCCGTAAGGGATAAGAAGGGCCCAGGAAGACCACCTGGTTGATAGACGGGAAGTGAAAGCGCAGTAATGTGTGAAGCTTACCCGCACTAATCGCCCGTTCGGCTTGACCATAAAATTTACTCGGTGCATAGAACCAGCTGTCAGCATTCAGCTTTCGGCCATCAGCTAGAACCTGAGCTGAGGTGAAAGCAAGTTTTTTCTCGTCCGCCAGAAACTGGGCGGCTACGGAAGAAGCAAGCTGACAACTGGGCGCCGACGAGCTTTTAATGGAAGCTAATGCCGAAGTAATCTGGCTGAAATCGGAAGTAACCAAAGAAGAGAGTAAGCCAAACCAATCTATTCAGTTGTGAGGCATTGTCCTCGCAAGATCGCTCTTTGAAAGTCAGCTCTCAGCTGTCAGCTCCCAGCTCTTCGGGAGAGAAGGCGGTTGCGGGCGCTTACAAGCTTGCCGGGCATCGGCCACGTAAGTCAGCACAGCATTCGCTGATAGCTGACGGCTGATAGCTGACGGCTCCGACTTGTCGGTGATCTTACCGCGGGGGATCCACCCGTTCCCATCCCGAACACGGAAGTTAAGCCCCGCAGGGCCGATTGTACTGCACGCGAAAGTGTGTGGGAGAGTAGGTCGTTGCCGGCATTAATAAAGGCCACGTTGCCGAAAGCAGCGTGGCCTTTTCCGTTGTGATTGGCCGATTAAAGGCCAGCTAGTATTGCCCGCGCGGGTCCCCCGGAAGACATACCGAATCAAAAGCCCATCCTGGCCCCCTGTTCTCCTGGTGGTGATGGGTGAACATCCAGAGTGGATTGGGAACGGAAGAATGGAAGGACGCGGGTCGCTGGAGGAAGTTACCGGCGGGCGAGGGCGCCACGCCACGCAAGAGAGTGCCGAGTCAGCCACTTCTTTGCTGGAACAGGACTCAGTGTATCAATGTATCAATGTATCAGCAGTCCGCTGGCAGCGATGAACATTCCTACCGTGCCGATCACTATGCCCGCATACCAGAATGCATGTCTGCCGGAAAGCAGAGTGATGGAAGTGACGACCAGGGCGATCTCGAGGAAAACTTCGCCCAGATCATAGCGATCCACCCGTTTGTGTTCCTTCTCCGCCTCGCGCTCGAGCTTTTTCGCTTCGGCTTCCAGGTCGTTTTGGTCGTCGCGATAGCGTTCCGCCTCGGCCTGATATTTCTCGCGCACCTTGGCGATCTGTTCGGCATCTTTGGCGGTGAGGACGGAGGTGAGATCTACGACCATTTGATCGGCATGGCGGCGGATGCTCTTGGCCTGGAAATAGGCCCACTGATCGGTGATTTTGTTCTGCAGGACCAGTTCTTCGGTACTGGTTCGGTGGCCGAGCAGTGCCACGGCCGCCACCAGGACCGCGAGCACGGCCATGGTCAACGCGACTCGGGCCATGCCAGTTTGTCGGGCGTGCTCGGCGTGTTCCTGCAATTCCTGCAGTTCGTCGGAACTCATTCCTGACCTCCTCTGATCAGACGACGCCAACATTCACTGTCTATTTCTCTACGGCGGCCAGCACATACTCAGTCAACAGCTTTTCGGTCTGCTCGTGCATGCCGTGTGTGCTGTAATTTGTGCTGGTGATAGCGACGGCCATCTGGAGCGATGGGATTGCTACTACCTTGTTACCGCCGTTGCCGCTCATGAAGAATGCGGGATAAGTCTTCCCGCCCGACTTGAACGACTTCAGCCACCAGAGATACCCGTATTCGGTATCGTCGTCAATTCGTGCGTGTGGCTGGGTCGAGGCTCGTGCCCATGATTCGTCAACGATCCGTGTCCCGTGCCAACTGCCGCCGTTCAGATACAGTTGCGTAATCTTCAGCAGGTCACGGCTGGTGAGCCGCAATCCGCCGCCGGTCTGTGGAATATTCAACGGTGAGTACACCCACTGAGCACTGGCAATACCGAGTGGGGCAAACAGCATCTGTTGCGCGTAGCGATCGGTCCGCAGACCGGTGGCTTTCTGAAGGACCTCGCTCAAGGTAAAGACCCCGCCAGTGCAATAGCTGAAGTATCGTCCATATAGGGGCGGTTCCACTTCCTCGCCGACACGCATTCTTCCACGGATGGGCAGGTCAAGGATGAACTGCGCCCAGTCTTCAACGAGATACATGCGTTCTTCGTTGCCGCGCGAAGCGTCGTTCCAGTCGTCGCATTCAAGAGGAGAACTCATGGTCAGGAAGTCCTCCAGGGTGATAGGGGTCTTCCGCGGATCAGGGTTCTGTAGCTTGCGAGCTCGCTCCGGCAACAGTGAGAGCACGCGGGCATCTACGCCACTCAACTTCTTATCGCGAATGGCGATGCCAACCAGCACATCGGTAATGCTCTTGGTGGCAGAGCGAGTGTCGCGGCGGGTGTTCGCGTCGCCCTCAAAATAGCCCTCGTAGACCAGCTTTCCGTAGCGGGCAATCAGAACGCTGCCGATTTTAGTAAAAGCGCCCGATCGGACAGCAGCTTCCATGGACTGCAGCTTTGATGGAGAAATACCACTGTCCCCGGCAGACCCCAGCGGCCAATTGAGGCTGCCAGGTTGCGACTGAGCTATCCCGAGAGAAGAGTAGACAAGAACCAGCGTTACCCATACCCACCGGAACCTAGTCATGGAGTTTTGCATAGCGCACCGCGGTCCACATCATAATCGACCTTATCCTGGAGCGTTCATATACCTGAGAGAGGGTGTGCACGATCTTACCGTCTTGCTTTGGGTCGGAACCCAGCGCTTCCGCCTGGTGATAATCTCATCTTTATGCCTCTCTTCATGACTCACGACGCTGATTCTGGCCCCAAGTCCGCCAAACCCGGCCGGTCCTCCGCGGCGATCGTGTTCGCACTGGTCATCGGACTGGTTCTTGGGGTGCTGGCCGTGGGCTCAATCGGATGGGTCATGCTGTCGCGAAATTCCGGGCGGGCTTGGTTGAGTCACATGTGGTCGGCCGTGACCGGCAGAACACTTAGCGTTGATATGGGCCAGCCCAGCGTAGTGGATCGCATTCAGCGGCTGCAACGGCTGGAGACCGTGGTTTACACCATGGACAAGCTGGTGACCGGCGCGAAAGAAAATCCTATCTTTCCCGATTTTCTGGCTGGAGATCGCCTCTTGATGATGGTGCACGGCGAAGTTGTTGCGGGAATTGATTTCTCGAGTCTAAGACCGGGCGATGTCAGAGTGGATGGCAGGCAGGTTCGCTTGCACCTTCCCCCGTCGCAGCTGTTCAGCACCCGGCTCGACAGCTCGAAGACCCGAGTGTATTCCCGGCAAACTGGGCTGCTGGTGTCCACCGATCCGAATCTGGAAACGCAGGTGCGACAGGAAGCGGAACGTCAGCTTCAGGAGGCCGCCTTGGCTGACGGCATTTTGCGGACGGCGCAGCAGAATGCGACTTCGACGATTACCAGCCTGTTGCAGGGTTTGGGGTTTGAGAAGATAGAATTTGAGTAGGGCCAGCGCGGCGGTCGGGTAAAACCTGCAGAGTCGTTGCCGACACAAGTTTAGGCCATGTCCCTGCCGATGGTACCGCCGTAACTTGAGAAGAAATACGGCTCTGAATATCTTAAGCCAGCACTAACACTGAACCTAAGACGCCGTGGCCGGCCTGTCGACGCGCTGGCAAAGTACCTATTTGAAAGGAAATAAGATGCGTGCTCTTCGAATTCTATCGCTAGCTATCTTGCTGACAGGGGTGCTCACCTTCGCCCAAGAGCCGACGGCAGCCGCACCGGCTGCTGATGCCAAGCAGGCCCAGGCCAGGGTTTACGTTTACCGCTACAAGCAGTTTGTGGGTGGCGCTCTCGAGCCTTCGGTCTATTGCGATGAAGTTCAGCTCGCGCGGATGGACAATGGGCGCTACTTCGAGGTGAGAATCGATCCGGGAAAACACACCTTCCACTCCAACGACCCTCAGGCAGGCGTGGCACTGGACCTGAAGGCGGGACAGTCATACTTCATCCGAGTGGAAATCGCCACGGGCTTGATGAAGGGACACGGCCGCCTTACTCTCATGTCCCCTGAACAGGGAAGCTATGAGCTGAAATCCTCGAAACTGAAGCCGCTGGATCCGAGCAAAGTAGTGGACAAAGCCCGAATCTCGGTCGAGGAGGCGCATCCGGAGACGCCGGCGGCTGAGTCAAAAACGCCTGCTACCGTCGTGCCACCGCCGGCGATGCAGTCGCAGAATTCGGAACACGCGGTTAATGGCGAAACGATCAGCGGTTCGAGCGGAACCCCGAGTCCGGCGAGCCAAGCCGGAGATCAGGTTTCTGTCGCGGAAGCTGCGCGTCGTGCGCGAGAGAAAAAGGAAGCTGCGAAATAGGGGCATCCGCCCGAGGAGCTCCACGCGCTGCAAGAACTAAAGGCCTCGTTCAGAGATGAACGAGGCCCTTTCTGTTCAGCGGAACCCATCCAACCTTACTGCGCTATTGAATCAGCGTTCCGCCGTTGGTCGGCTCTTCTTCTGGCACGATAACCACCGCGGCCGCCACGCGATCTCCGGGTTCGAGGTTCAGCAGGCGGACCCCCTGGGCGGCGCGGCCGGATTCGCGAATGGTGTTTGAGTCCATGCGGATGATTTTGCCGTACTGGCTGATCAGCATGACCTCCGAGTTTTCGTCCACCTGGGCGATGCCTACGACTTTGCCGTTACGTTCGGTGGTTTTCACGTTGATAACTCCAGACCCGCCGCGGCCTTGCAGGCGGTATTCTTCGGCTGGGGTGCGCTTGCCGTAACCGTTTTCGGTGACCGAGAGGATCAGCCTGCCTTTCTTGCCGACATCCACGACCTCGGAGGTGGAAGCTACTTCCGCGGGCAAGTTGCCAGGAGCCACAGCGGCTTTGCCCCCATTTGTGCCCTCGGCGCCTGGCTTCGGGGTGGTCGCCATCCCAACCAGGTAGTCGCCTTTTTCCATGCGGATACCCCAGACACCGTATGCCTGGCGGCCCATGGGGCGAACGTCTTCTTCGTCGAAGCGGATGGCTTGGCCTTCGTGCGTTGCCAGGAAGACTATCTGCTGGCCGTCGGTAATGCGAACTGCGACTAGTTCGTCGCCTTGCTCGATGCTGATGGCGTAGATGCCGTTCGAACGCACGTGCGAAAAGTCCTTGAGCTCGGTCTTTTTGACCAGGCCGTTGCGGGTAGCGAAGAAAATGTACTTGCCCGCCTGTTCGAGGTTGCGGACCGCTACCATGGTGCGCACGGTTTCGCCGGGTTGCAGTCCCACCAGGTTGCCTACGTGCTTGCCTTTGCCGGCGGCGCTGATGTCGGGGATCTCGTACACCTTGAGCCAATACACGCGGCCGGTGTTGGTGAAGATGAGGATGTAGGCGTGAGTGGAAGCGATGAACAGGTGCTCGACGAAATCCTCGTCGCGTGTCTTCATGCCGGTGCGGCCCTGCCCGCCGCGGCGCTGCATGCGGTAGGTGGAGATTGGAGTGCGCTTCATGTAGCCGCCGTGGCTGACCGTGACCGCTACCTGCTCGTCGGCGATCAGATCTTCAAGATGGATTTCCGCGGCTTCGTCTTCGATCTTGGTGCGGCGTTCATCGCCGTATTGCTTTCTGACGTCTTCCAGTTCCTTCACGATCACACCGCGGAGTTTCTTCTCCGAGCCCAGGATGGATTCGTACTCGGCGATGCTCTCGCGGGTAAGACCCAGTTCTTTCGTGATTTCGTCGATGGAGAGTTTGGTCAGGCGGTGCAGTTGTAATTCGAGAATTGCGTCCGCTTGAATTGCGGTAAAAGGCCTTTCCGGATTGTGCTTGGGTGCGCGACCGGTAGTGTTGATGTCAATTTTTTTGCCGGCAAAGTAGGCGACCAGATTTTCGCGCGCTTCGGCGCGGTTGGCGCTGGCGCGAATGATGGTGATCACGTTGTCCAGGTGATCGAGCGCAGCGAGGTAGCCTTCGAGGATGTGCTCGCGGTCTTTGGCTTTGGCGAGCAAGTACGCGGTGCGGCGGCGGACCACGTCCACACGATGGTCGATGAAATGTTTAATGGCCTGCACCAGACCCATTTCCTTGGGCTGGTTGTTGGCGACTGCCAGTAGGATCATGCTGAAGCTTTCCTGCATCTGGGTGTGCTTGAAAAGCTGGTTCAGCACGAGTTGCGGCTCGCCATCGCGCTTCAGCTCGACTACGATGCGCATGCCGTCGCGATCGCTTTCGTCGCGAATATCGGAGATCGTGTCCACGATCTTGTCATTCACCAACTGGGCGATGCGCTCCACCAGGCGCGCTTTGTTGACCTGATAGGGAATTTCGGTGATGACGATGGCTTTGCGATCTTTGTTGAAAGTTTCAATGCCCGCCTTGGCGCGCATGATGAAGCGGCCACGTCCGGTTTTGTAGGCATCCACGATTCCGGCACGGCCGTGGATGATGCCGGCGGTCGGGAAATCCGGGCCTTGCACGAACTTCAGAAGTTCCGCGAGCTGGGCGTTGGGATTGTTGACCAGGGTGATGGTGGCGTCCACGATCTCGGTGAGATTGTGGGGGGGGATTTTTGTTGCCATTCCAACCGCAATGCCGTCCGATCCATTCACCAGGAGATTGGGGATGCGCGTGGGTAGAACGTCGGGCTCGATTTCGTTGCCGTCGTAGTTCGGGCGGAAGTCGACCGTCGCCTTATCCAGATCTTCCAGCAACGCGTTGGAGACGCGAGCTAAGCGGGCTTCGGTGTAACGATCGGCTGCGGGAGGATCTCCGTCCACGGAGCCGAAGTTGCCTTGCCCATCCACCAGGGGATAACGCATGGCGAACGGTTGCGCCAAACGCACCAGGGCGTCGTAAACCGCCAGGTTTCCGTGGGGATGGTATTTGCCCATGACGTCGCCGACGATTCTGGCGCACTTGCGCGTGGACCGGTTGGGATACAGGCCCATCTGCTGCATGGTGTAGAGAATGCGACGGTGTACGGGCTTCAATCCGTCACGCACATCGGGTAAGGCGCGGCCGATGATCACCGACATCGAATAGTCGAGATACGACTTCTTCATCTCCTCTTCGATATTGACGGGTTGAATGTTGAGCGCGCCGGGAACACCGGTGCCGTCTCCGCCGCCGGGCGGAGGCGTTAGGGGAAGTTCAGGATTTTGATCGTCAGCCATAAGAAAGCTCTTAGCTCCTAGCTGCTAGCTCATAACGAGTCAACTTCAAAAGCGGCGGACAAAACTGTGTCCCGCCCCACACCTGTGAAGTGGCCGGAATCCAGGTTGCTAGTGCACCTCTAAACAATTGCATTTACAGTAAGTTACGGTTGATTTGTGATAGAGCGATTATACCATGACGAGGACGTAAAAAAGGTTGCAATTGCGCTTCACTGGATGTCGAATCCGGTACCGACTGCGGCGGCGACGATGGGATAATCCGGAGCGGGTATAGTCAACTTATGGAGACTCTGAAGGGAAAGCTGGCTCTGGTCACTGGAGGGAGCCGCAGCATTGGCGCGGCGGTCGCCCTGGCGCTTGCGGGGGCGGGCGCCGACGTTGTGATAAATTTTCGAGCGCGCTCCGACGCCGCCGAAAACGTTTGCGCTCAGATCCGGAGGTTGGGTAGGCGTACGCTCGCGATTCAGGCTGACGTTTCGCAGTCCGGTCAAGTGCGAACAATGGTCGCGCAAATTGAGCGGGAACTCGGGATGGTGAATATTCTTGTGAACAACGCGGGAATGGCGCGTCAGCTCAAACTTGAGGAGATCGCGGAAGGGGACTGGGACGAGCACGTGAATGTAAACCTGAAGTCTGCGTTTCTCATGACCCAGGCGGTGTTGCCGCAGATGCGCTCTCACCGTTGGGGACGAATCATCAACATTTCGTCCGTGGCGGCGCAGACTGGCGGGTTGGTGGGACCGCACTACGCCGCGTCGAAGGCCGGAATGCTGGGGCTGACTCGCTCCTACGCCTCGTTACTCGCTAAGGAAGGCATCACGGCCAACACCGTTTGTCCGGCGCTGATTGACACCGAAATGATGCGCGCCAACCCTCGCGCGACTTCCAGCGTGATTCCGATCGGGCGTTTCGGCACCGTGGACGAAGTGGCTTCAGTGGTGCTGATGCTGGCGGAAAACGCCTACCTCACCGGGCAGACGGTTAATCCGAACGGGGGATGGTACATGGGTTGATTATGTCGGCAGGGCGGGAAGAATTCCGGGCCTATCGCTGCAGGATGAAACAGCGTATCTCAGCGGCTTAAGGCCCGACTGCCTTCACTAAGTGTGGCTCGAAGTCGTGCTCTTCCCAGAGCCCATTCGGATCGGCGTTTTGCCGCAGCTTGCCAGGACAATGTTGGCCTTTTTTTGGCCGACAGCATCGAAGCTTTCCGCATATGGCAATCCTGACTGTCTTGTTTGCGTCGTGGTTGGTGTTCCGGGGAATCGGGGCGCTGGGTGTAAGCGCGCTTGCCACATGGCGGGGCTCAGCTTGTTATGCGCTGGCCGTGATGTTCGTATTCACCGGCGCTGCGCACTTTAACAAAATGAAGCATGACCTTGCACAGATGGTTCCGGCCATATTTCCGCGGCCGCTGCTGCTGGTTTATTTCACCGGCATTCTGGAATTCATGGGCGTGGCAGGATTGTTGCTGCCGAGGTTCCGATCGCTCGCGGGACTGTGCCTCATCGCGCTGTTGATCGTTATGTTTCCGGCGAACGTGAACGCGGCCCTGAAGGGAACCATGCTGCGAGGGAAACCGGCCACCCCGCTGTGGTTGCGGGCGCCTATGCAGTTGCTGTTTATCGGGATGTTGTGGTGCTCCAGCCGTCCGTAAGCGGGCAGCATATTCTTTGATTCAGGTGAACTAATGCCATGTTAAGTTCAGAATCACGTCGCGTCGCCGGCATCCTTCTGGTGATATTTCCCACTGTTCTGTATGGCGGCGTATCGCTGCTGATGTTCCTGCTCGACCGCAATTCGGGTTATATGGAAAACCCATTGCGGCAAAATCTTTTTCGCGCCGGCCACGCGCATGCCGGAGTGTTGCTGGTGCTGTCACTAATCGCGCTCCGCTATGTTGACGAGGCGCAATTGTCCGAGGGATGGAAGAGGTATGTGCGCTCGTCCATTCCTTCTGCCGCCATCTTCTTACCGGCTGCGTTTTTCTTCTCCGTGCTTTCCCCGCACGCTACAGAACCCAACCGATTCATCTACCTCGCATATGTGGGGGCGGGAGTTCTAGCGACTGGACTAGTGGCGCTGGGGGCGGGACTGCTACGGAGCAGGTTGCGATCCTGAAACCGGTTGGTCGTCAGGGAAAGAGACTACGGCCGCATGACCACTTCATTGGGGCTGGCGGGCAGCACGAAGTTCAGGCCGTGCTCGTGATTGAGTTTGAGTGTGGCCGGCACATCCAGATCCGCAATCTGAATCTTCTTGGTCCAAGAACCGCTGGCCCAGTAGTCCGTTTTCGAGTAGATGGTTCCACTCATAATGGTGTAGCTGCTGACTTCTTCGGTGCGGCCATCGCGGAATACGAGAACGGCCGGGGGTAGTTCGCGCGGCGGTTCCGTCGCAATTTTGCGTGCCGACCGGGCCGAACCAGGTGAGGACGAAGCAGGCACCGATGAACGAACCGCAGATTTCGCGGAATAGTCAGGCCCACCTTGCCCGCCAGCCGATACCTTTTGAGACAGCGTCATTCGCTCGAAGTGATCGCCCTGCCATTCGATCAACAGCGGTTCGAGCGGAGGGGCGGGCGGCGCTGGTTGCGCCGGAGCAGCGGCGGGCGCGGCGACTACCTTGGGTGGGGCAGCTTCCTCGGCGTCGTAGCCGTAATCAGAATAGTAGTACGGGTACGGCAATAGGATCGCAGATCGGCCAGATGCATGTCCCCGATGAAAGCGGACGGGACCGCCGGCAAAGCCGCGTCCGTCGGAGCCAACGGTTCCGATACCGGCTCCAGATCTTCCAACTCCCGAGGTACCAATTCCCGACGTAGGCGTCGCGCCGATACCCATCGTCCCTGGAGTCACACCGCCCCCGCGAATTTGCGCCGTCAGCGGCGATATCAACATCGCCGCGGCCAGGATCGAGGTAGCTACCATCGCGATGGCAAACCGGTTCGGCATTATCTGTTCGCTTCCTACTTGTTCACTTCGGGCGCGGGCGGCAACTGAAAACTAATGCCGAGGTCGTCGTTCTGCTTCGCGGTGGCTTTCAGATCGAGATCCGCGATTGCGATCTTGCGATGATGCCCGGGCGTCAAGTCGTAAAGCATGTTTCCCACCACAGCGTAATTCTGAACTTCTACCTGATGGCCGTCTTTGAGGACGAGCACGGTCTGAGGTTGATCGGCGACCGGTGTTTCAGCCGGCTGGGCCGGCGCGGCTGATTCTGTTTCTACATGAACTCGACCCGTACGCTGCGGGTATGCGTCCCGATAGGAGCGAGCCGGCTGTCCCGAACCGCGGCGGTCGAAGATGGTGGGGCCGCCCCGATCGTCATCTTCCGGATTCGGTTCCACAGCCGTATCGGCGGCCTCGGGTTCCGCTACCACCGGGTAAGGTACGTAGACCGCGCCTCCAGCAGGGAAAAACGAATTCTGGTGATGGTGGTGACGCCGCTGGAAAAGCGGTGGGTTCGGATTCAGCGGGGACAGCGGGTTGATACAACACATGGGCTGAGTGAAGAACTGGTTTCTCGGCTGAAGACCGTTCGGACCCAGCGAGGTGACGCTGGCGGGCACACCGGGCGCAGAATTAAATTGTCCACCGAAATTGATCGAAGTTACCGAAGAGGGGGTGCCATTGATCTGCGCGACGGCGATTTGCGCGAGGCCAGCAGTCAGCAGAAAAATCAGTGCGCCGAGCACCAGTGCCGCTACCGTGGCTGAATTCAGTCGTTTCACATAAGAATCATACTCCAGTTTCGCAACCATGGCCCACCTCCGGCAAAACCAACGCCTAGCAATTTAGAACCTGCGGAAAGAAGGTTAGTTGCATCTTTTTTTCATTTAGTCCGGAGCGCTATTTACCAAGGCTGTGCTAAGTGATTGACGGATAAGCCTGTGACTTCGTTTATCCGCGCCCAGCCCGAGCCAGTTCCCAGACGTTCCACGCGGCGCTGGCTACCAGCAGCCCCCAGATGGCGGCCTGGGCGAGCTGGCGGTAGCGAGTTTCCAGCAGGTCCGCCGCGATACCGGCCACGAAGACGAACAGGAACGGAACCGCCATGAGCTGGAAGCCGAGTCCGGGAAAGTGCGGCGTACCTAGCGCCAGGACAAGAAATAAAACCGCGACCAGCAAGGGCGCCGTGTTGCCGAAGTAGCGCGCCTGGTGCCAGCTGAAATATGCAATCAGCGCGATGGGCAGCGCCAGTACCAATGCGGGGCTGCTTTGTCCTAATTGCGCCAGCATCTGATGGTATGCCGGCGGCATGGTGAACGCTTTCCACGAGAGTCCCGAAAAGGACGCGTACTCAATTCCTCGCCAGAACTCGCTCGCGCGGAAAAAGTAGGACGCATACAAGATCAGCGCGCCGATCGCGCAAGCGACTGCCCAAATTACCGCGGCGGCGATCCGGCGGGTAGGAGCAAGATAGAGCATGAACGCCAGCGCGGCGGGCAGCACGACGATCAGCGGAAACTGTGAACCCACTGCCAGCGCCAGCGATAATCCCAACAGCACAATGCGCCGCCAGTTCCACAGAATCACTTCGCGCGGCGCGTATAGCGTGTGGGCCACGGCGATGGCAGTGAAGATGGCGCCGAATGCGCCCCAGGCGGCTCCGATCTCCGGCTCCGCCGACCAGATTGCGCTGGAGCGGACGATTCCCGGCGAGAAACAGTAGAGAGCCAGGGCAACGTATCCGCCCGCATTGCCGAAAAGCCGGCGGGAAACGTACCAGAGCGAAGCGCCGAGCAGCAGACCGAAAACAAGGTAAGGTGCCGCGGCCAAGCGGTGCAGTTCGCGAATATTTTCTGGCTGGAGCAATACCGGACTCAGCGCCAGTGGCGCCGATGCGATGAGATACCAGAGAGGCGAATGGTTAGCGTCGTAGCCGCTGTTTTCGAACTCAGGTTGAACCAGCTCAGGTCGAACCAGTTCAGGTCGAACCAGTTGAGGTTGAACGAAGCCGGGTTGAAGAGGTGGAAGAGGATCCAATTCCTTCCCCAGATCGGGCGGGGCCGTCAGCAATCCCCGGTGATTCCACAGCGCAGTGCCGCGCTCCAGCCGATAAATCTCCTCGGGCTCCACGGTCCCGGATCGCCAGCCTTGCTCCACCAGCCACAGGCACTGCGCCAGAAACACGAGCAGCATAAGTGCGGCCAGCATTTGTGGCCGACCGAAGCGTTCGCGTGTGAAGAATCCGACCATGAGGAGACGGCGAGTGTTTTACCATGTCGGGGCACGGTTCGGGAAACTCCCCTCGATTGACGAGCCACGATGGACGATCCAAAGATGGATGATCCACAATACGACGAGCCCAAGGACAGCAAACTCGACAATAGAGATCGAGCTTCCGCGGTGCCCAGCATCGTCTCCGGCGCTGGTACCGATTATGGACTGTTAACGCCCTCACCATTTGAAGCGCGCGTTCAGAAGATATTTATCGGGCCGGACGGCCTTCGTCCCGTCTGGCGGTTTACGTTCTACCTGCTCGCGTTCAGAGTGCTCCGCTTCTGCCTGCGTGCTTTCATCTACTACGCCTGGCCCGACACCGGGCTTCTGTGGCTGCAAGCTGCGGTGGAACTGGGGCTCGCAATCGTCGCTGTGGTTCCGGCGCTGGCCCTGAGCCGGATTGAACACCGGCCATTCGCGCGCTACGGTCTGCCCTTGGGCCACGCTTTTGGCAAGTTGTTCTGGATGGGTGCCTTGTGGGGATTCGGCTCGATGACGATATTGCTGCTGGCTTTGCACGGAGCGACTGCCCTTGACTTCGGGGGGCTCGCCCTGCATGGCATTCGGGTGGTGAAGTTTGCCGTGTTCTGGGGAGCGTTCTTCCTCATGGTAGGCTTTTACGAAGAGTTTCTCACGCGCGGCTACACCCAGTACACGCTGACGCAGGTGGTCGGCTTCTGGCCGGCTGCGGTTCTGCTGTCAGCGGGTTTCGGTGTCCTGCATCTCGAGAATCCCGGGGAAAGCTGGGTCGGCATTCTGGGCGCCGTGCTGATCGGCTTTTTCTTCTGCCTGACGTTGCGCCGTACCGGGAATCTCTGGTTCGCCATCGGCTTTCACACCTCGTGGGACTGGGCCGAGAGCTACTTCTATTCCGTCCCTGACAGCGGCGGGATGGCTCCTGGACACTTGCTGCATTCCAGTTTCCACGGCCCGAACTGGCTGACGGGCGGGTCGGTCGGGCCGGAGGGTAGTGTTTTCCTCTTTGCGCTGCTGGTGTTGCTTTGGGTGGTGTTCGATCGCGTGTATCCCGAGGTAAAGTACCCGACTGGGACTTCAGATTCTCAATCTTTGGTTTAGGACTTATTCCGAGCTGCGGGGGCGGTCAGTCTGCGAACCGTAGAGCCTGGCCTACCTGAGGAAGTGGGGGGCGGACACTGCTTGTCCGCCGCTTTTGACTTGGACTCTAGTGCTGCCCACTGCGGAACACCCAAACCAAGATCAACTTCAAAATCGGTGGACGAGAGTGTCCGCCCCACACTTCCCACTACCACGAATAGTGAACGGTGTAGGTCACTACTTGTTCCCCGCCCGGGGCGATGGTGACCGGAAATTCGACGGTTTGTGCATCCATCTTGCGGGATTCCTGCGACTGCTCGATCAGCTTCCAGTTTGTCCAGCGATAGAGGTGCTCGACCACGCGGACGGTTACGGATTCCTTCTTGTGATTGCGCACACGGATTTCGAACGACTCGTCCATCCAGTTGTGCGCTGAATCCACGCGGATGTTGGTGCGCTTGCGCTCGCCGACCACGTCGAACGAGTTGCCGGTGAAGATGCGGATGGTTTCGTCTTTCGGGGTGTGGTCAATCACGTTCTCCCCGACAAATTCCAAGTGGCCGTCGGTATCGCGGCGGTAGAAACGTAGCTTACCCTTGGGCAGCGCGATGCCGAGATGATTCACCTCGGCGTTTTTGAACTCTTCCATCACCCACACTTTGGGGTTCGATTGCGTGCCATAACTCTGGTCCTGGCGAATCTGCTCCATATTGTAGTAGCCGTACTGCTGCACTTGCGCTCCGTCGTAGACATAAAGCCGAAGCGCGTGAATGCCGGTGGAGCTCACGAACTCCACCTGCTTGGTTTCCTGGTCGCGCAACGTGGTGGGCCGCGCCAGGGTGTAGAGATGAAATTCGTCGAATGACTTCTCGTGGACGACCGGCGCCGCGGCGGCTTCGTCCATTGCTTTGTTCATGGCGCCATAGGCCCGGCTGGCCAGGGTGCCAGGCTGAATCTTGTTGACGTCGCCGGCCATCAGCTTGATGTTTGCGTTCTCAAACGTCTTGCCGCTCTGGTTGCGCATGGTGATCCAGCCCACCATGTCGAGAAGATCGGTCTTGCTTTTCGGGTTGTCGGAGACCACCAGGTTGTAGTCGGCCTGCCAGCTCATGCCGCCGGCGACGTAGGAGATTTCGGCGTCGAACTGGCCGGGATTGTTGGTCTGGAGAAGCCAGCTGAGGGTTGGTTTGAGGATGGAATCGCCCGACAGCGCGGGGAACAGTGGCTGGCCAGGCAGGCCGAAGCGCAGCACGCCGTCCACTTCGATGATGGGCTGAGTGTAAGAGGGCTGCTGATAGTTTTGCGCGTAGTAGGTGCTGGGGACATAACCGCTGCGCACCACCTTGCCTTTGATGATCTGGTTAGGCTGCACCAAGAACTCGATGGTCTTGCCTTCATAAAACGAAAGCAGCAGCTCCTGCGAGATGGGATCATTGCGGTAATTCTGTTCCAGGACTTGCAGTGCACGTCCGGCAGGATCGCGCAGGATCACGGAATCCGGCTCCAGGTGCGACGCAATGCCGGCATATTGGGCGCGATTCACGCCAGAACTGAGGTCAAGTGGCACATATTCCCGCGCCACAAAGAAATTCTGGTTGTAGATGGTGAGCGCGGGCTGGTTGTTGGAGTCGGTAGCCTTTTCCTGTCCCATGGCCGCGCCGCACAGCAGGATCATGATCAGCATCAGCTTCTTCATTCTGGTTTCTCCCGGTTCGCTGTGGACGGGAAGGAGGAGGCTTTCCGGTCCTGTCCAGAGAACGCGGGGTTTGGGGAAACTTGCAGGGAGTTCTTAACCACAGAGGACAAAGGGGACACGGAGGTAATCGCAGGTAACCATACCGGCGCTTAGTTCTGTCATCCTGAGGGCGGCAGGCCCATTCGCCTCGGAGCGGACCCGCGGAGTCGAAGGAACCCCTCAAAGAGAGCTCGCTCCCGAGGGAATTCGTCCGGAAACCTACCTGCCAGGTGCCAGGCTGGCCGCTGCCTGCGGCAAATGGAAAAACACGTGGCCTGCCCAACGCAGAATCCGCCAACTGAAGGCAGCGCCCAGCAGAATGGTCAACAGCCACAGCAGAATCGTGGGCAACAAAAACGCCAACGCTGCCATGACGGCCGTATAATTCGCCAGGCTGTCGAGACCATCGCGCGCAGCTACCTTTAATTGATACAGAGGCCGCCAGCGCAGGCCGAACACCTGGGCCTCAGCTTCAGAGTGCACAGATATCGCGATGGCGACGGTCTCTACTTGTTTGGAAAGCGCTTCGAACTCCGCCTGCTGCTGCTCAATCTGGCCGCGAACATTGCTCAATTGTTCGCTGACTTCGAGCGTGTCTTTGACAGTGTTGGCGCGCTTCATGATGGAAAGGTACTGCGCCTCTTCTGCCCGCAAATTTCGCAGGTGTGCATCCATATCGACGTATTGCTTGGTGACATCTTGAGCTTCCACTCGCTCGCTTTCCACCCTTAGCCCCATTTTCCGGATTTCGGCACCTGCCTCTTCGAATCGGCTAGCGGGGACACGGATTGTGAGCGATGCAAACGGTGCGCCTTCTGCGCCGGTGGTGCTCGAGGTCACCAGAAATCCACCCAGGCGCTGGGCGAGCTGGCGAATCTTTTCCGCGGTATCGCCAGGGTTCTTCGCCACTAGACTGATGGAAGAGTTTCGCGCCATCTTGCGGTCGTCAGCGGGCGTCTGCGGCTGGCTCCCGCTGGGGCCTATCATCGCGGCCGACGGCAATCGCGTTCTGTCGGGGGCGCCCGGAATGCCTCCGACCACCCCTCGTACTTGCCTTTCGCCCGCCGGGAAGGTGCGGTCGTAAAGCGGTGCTTGCCACGACGAAATCGGGTCCCAGACCGATTCAGCTATTCCTGTACTCCGCGAAACTCCCCTGTTCTCGTAAACTTGAACGGTTCCGACATACAAAGCGACCAGACCTGCAGTGATCAGCCATCCCGCCTTCAGCCAGCCTTCACGATTCTGCCAGAGACTTCGCCAGGCCAGTTGCATAATGTCCTCCCTAACCGTAGACCATGTCCGGGCCGATTTTGTTCCCGCCGCGGGCCCGTCCAACGAAAGAACGGAGTTGCGCCGGAATCTTGCAGGGAATTTGTGGAAGGTAACAGTAAGGCACGAACGCGGGTCCTAGAAGTGCTGGTCTTTGGTGCCGGAAGGAGAGTCGTTGCAAGTAACGTCTGTATCGCGGCGTCCATAAACGACGGGCGGCGCCAACGCCGCCCTCATAAATCAATCCCAATCCGTGTGAATCCGCGCAGATCCGTGGCTGCGATTTGCTAGATATCGAGATTCTTCACATCCAGCGCGTTGTCTTCGATGAACTTGCGCCGGGCTTCGACGTCCTCGCCCATCAGCGTGCTGAAGATGATTTCGCACTCGGCGATGTCTTCGAGCTTCACCGAAAGCAGCGTGCGCCGCTCCGGATCCATGGTGGTGGCCCAGAGTTGCTCCGAATTCATTTCGCCAAGACCTTTGTAGCGGGTCTTCTCGTAACCCCGGCTGCCAGCTTCCTTCACGTACTCGAAGAGGTCGCGGACGTTTGTTTTCTCGACCACTTCCGTCTCGATGGCTTTCTTTTTGGCGATAACCTTGGGCGCTTTCTTCGACGCCTTACTGGCCTCTTCGCTCTCGCCTTCTTCGCCATTGCCTTCCTCGGCGGCGCCGTTGGCCGGCGCGGCGTCCGTGACGGCTTCGATCACGAACGGCGGTTCCATGTAGGGCTCGATCTGCTTGAATTTTGACAGCAGCTGGCGATATTCCGCAGTGGAAGCCAGTTCCCAGTTGATGAGATGTTCAGCACCCTGGGAATTGACATAGCGCACTTCCCAAAGGTTGTGCTCTTCATCGAAGCGGGCTTCCACGCTCTTGAAGTCGCGTTCTTTCTGCAGCTTCTTCAGTTCCCTTTCCAGCTTCTCGATCTTTTTGGGAGCGGTCTTCTTCTCGCCTTCAAAATCGGCGCGCTTGGAAAGATCGAGTGTGGGCAGGAGTTCGGTGATCTTCTCGTCGCGCAGCCGTTTGTTCACCTTATCGAAGTAAGCGAAATATTCTTTTAGTCCGCTGGCAAATTTTGACAAGCCCGTGCCTTCAAGCTTGGCCGCGCCCTCGCCGTAGCGCACAACCAGGCTGTCCGCCGCACGCTTGAGGATGATCTTGTCGAGTGCGTCGTCGTCCTTGATATATTGCAGGGTTTTGCCCTTCTTAATCGAATATAGAGGAGGCTGCGCGATGAACACGTTGCCGCGCGCGATCAACTCCTGCATGTGGCGGAAGAAGAACGTGAGCAGCAGGGTGCGGATGTGGCTTCCGTCCACGTCGGCGTCGGTCATCAGGATGATCTTGCCGTAGCGCAGTTTGGCGAAATCGAAGTCGTCTTTGCCAATGCCGGTGCCCAGCGCCGTGATCATGGCGCGAATCTCTTCGTGTCCCAGCATTTTGTCGTAACGCGCTTTTTCGACGTTGAGAATTTTTCCTTTCAGCGGCAGGATGGCCTGGAAGCGTCGATCGCGGCCCTGTTTGGCGGTGCCGCCGGCAGACTCTCCCTCGACCAGAAACAGCTCGCAGCGCTCCGGTTGCCGTTCCGAACAATCGGCCAGCTTGCCGGGAAGGCCGCCGCCATCGAGCGCGCCTTTGCGGCGAGTGAGGTCGCGGGCTTTCCGAGCGGCTTCACGCGCGCGGGACGCTTCGATGGCTTTGTTGATGATCTTTCGTCCAACCGTGGGATTCTGCTCGAGATATGCGCCCAAGCGCTCGTTCACGAACGCCTGCACGATGCCAGCGATGTCGGAATTCAGTTTGCCTTTGGTTTGTCCTTCAAACTGCGGCTGTGGCAGCTTCACGCTAATGACCGCGACCAGGCCTTCGCGCACATCGTCCCCGGTAAGATTTTCTTTCACGTCCTTGAACAGACCCATCTGCTGACCGGCGTAGTTGATGGTGCGGGTCAGCGCCATGCGGAAGCCGGAGAGGTGCGAACCACCGTCGACGGTGTTGATGTTGTTGGCGAAGCTGAACACCGACTCGGAGTAGGCATCGTTATATTGCAGACCGATCTCCATGACCACGCCGCTGCGTTCGGCTTCCATGTAGATGGGCTTGTCGTGCAGCACTTGCTTGCCCCGGTTCAGATGCTTGATAAATTCGGCGATGCCGCCGTTGTACTTGAACTCGGCGGATTTAGCCTCGCCGGTCTTGGCGTCGGTCGTGCGCTCATCGGTCAGCGTGATCAGCAGGCCTTTGTTGAGAAATGCTAGCTCGCGCAGGCGCTGGGCCAGCGTGTCAAAGTTGTATTCTGTGGCGGTAAAGATACTTCGATCGGGCAGGAAATGAACCTTGGTGCCGAGTTTCTTGCTGGCGCCCGCCTTCTTCAGCTTGCTGGTAGGCTCACCTTTTGAATAAGTTTGCTCCCAGGTAAATCCGTCGCGCCAGATTTCGAGATCGAGTTCTTCGCTCAGAGCGTTGACGCAGGAAACACCAACGCCATGCAAACCGCCGGAAACTTTGTAAGAAGACGCGTCGAATTTGCCGCCGGCGTGCAACTTGGTCATGACCACTTGCGCGGCTGGAACTTTCTCGCCGTCGATCTCCATCGAGTCCACGGGAATGCCGCGGCCGTTGTCGACGACTGTGATGGAGTTGTCCAAATGAATACTGACTTCGATCTTGTCGGCGTAACCGGCAAGCGCTTCGTCCACCGAGTTGTCTACTACTTCGTAGACCAGATGGTGCAGTCCCATCTCACCCGTCGAACCGATGTACATCGCGGGACGTTTGCGCACGGCTTCCATGCCGCCGAGTACCTTGATGGAGTCGGCGTTGTAGTCCCCGTTGCCTCCGTTTACGGCCGCGAGCTTTCCGTTCTTTGCCTTAGATTCGTCGATGGGAGTGATTTCTTTCGTGGCCATTCAGCTCCGTGGAAAGTGCCGGGCGTGGGTCTTGGCCGGCGTCCGTTTCCGTTGCCCTGGAATTTGCCTCAAATGACTGAAATTATTAACACTTACGGCTTCCGAGGTTGTTCTTTATTGTACCACGGAGGCGGCTATTTTTCGACCCCCGAACCGGGCCGGTAAACCTTGTGTTTACAAGGCATTTTTCGAGGTTGCGAGAGGCACCTTGGACACTTTCTCGGGAGCACGGTGGGACACCCGCGCCTACATTGTCAGGGTACGAAACAGGGGGCGACCTGTTAGCATATTGGGAGGAGATTCCAGCTAAGCATGAGTGTTCCTGTATCGCAGATGTGGACGGTGGCCAGCTACGTCATCCGGCAGAAACTCGCCCGGCGAAAACAGTATCCTCTGGTGCTGATGCTGGAGCCGCTGTTCCGCTGCAACCTGGCCTGCGCCGGTTGCGGCAAGATTCAGTATCCCGCGCATGTGCTCAAGCGTCAGCTGACGCCTGAAGAGTGCTTCCGCGCCGTGGACGAGTGTGGTGCCCCCGTGGTTTCGATTCCCGGTGGCGAACCGCTTATGCATCCCGAAATCGACAAGATTGTCGAAGGCTTGGTGGCGCGCAAGAAATACATCTACCTTTGTACCAATGCCCTGTTGTTGAAAGAGAAAATCCATCTGTTCAAGCCGACCAAATACCTGACCTTCAGCGTGCATCTGGACGGACAGAAAGAGCATCACGACTTCGCGGTGTGCCGCGAGGGTGGGTACGAGATCGCAGTGGACGCTATCCGCGAGGCTTTGAAGCGTGGCTTCCGGGTCACCACCAACACCACGCTTTTTGACGGCACGGATCCCAAGAGCGTGCGAGCGTTTTTTGATGACATGATGGAGCTGGGAATCGAGGGCATGATGCTTTCGCCTGGCTACTCCTACGAAAAAGCTCCTGACCAGCAGCACTTTCTGGGGCGCGCCCGCACCCGACGTCTGTTCCGGGCCATTCTTTCCAATCGGGAGAAGAACTGGCAGTTTAATCTCTCGCCGTTGTTCATGGAATTCCTCATGGGCAAGCGAGCCTATGCCTGCACTCCGTGGGGAATGCCTACCTATAACATCTTCGGCTGGCAGAAGCCTTGCTACCTGCTCCAGGATGGCTACGCTGACACCTTCGAGGAGTTGATCCGGGAGACGGCGTGGGAGTCGTACGGCACCGAGTCGGGCAATCAGCACTGCGCGAACTGCATGGTGCACAGCGGTTACGAGGCCTCGGCGGTGAACGATACCTTCGGTTCGTTTAGCGGCTTTGTGGCCACGGTGAAGGGCACGCTATTCCACCGCTATCGCGATGAGGGAGCGCTGCGCCTCCTGGACGAGCCTGTGCAACACGGTCAGGAGACACCCTTGGTACAGATCGGGAACCCCGCTGAATCGCTTGAGGAGACTAGGGCGTGACCGGGAAGGCTGCGGGGCACGTTTCGCACGAGTCGGTTGCACAACCCGAGTCTTCATCTTCCTTGGCGGCGGACGGGCTTGAAGTTTCTCCCGGCTGGCAGCACGAAAAACTTGAGGGCTGGGTTCCGGCGCTGGCCTCGGAAGAAGAAACCCGCAAAGCACTGGAGAAGGCCTTTGACTACCGCGGCGATGTGACTGTCACCCGCAAAAATGGTACTACCGTCGAGGGATATCTTTTCGACCGGAAAACTGGCCCCAGGCTGGCCGATTCTTTAGTGCGAATCCTTCCGAAGACTTCGAACCAGAGAGTGATGATCCCCTACTCGGATATCGCGGCGCTGGCCTTCACTGGCCGGGATACGGCAGCGGGAAAAAGCTGGGAAGCCTGGGTGAAGAAGTACATGGAAAAAAAAGCCGCCGGCGAGAAGGATATCGGGCTGGAGCCTGAGGCGCTGGAGTAGGCCTCCGCAGCTGTCATCCTGAGCCCAGTGCCTGCGTTCGCTTGCGAACGCATCTGCGGAGTGGATCCCCACCTGTGGCAAAGTCCTTGGTTTGCGTTTCAACCGTGGGTGCGGAATATTGCCTGACGCGATCCTGAAGGCATTTTCGGACAGGGACTCTTGACTCTGTGGCTGTTTCGCGAGCGAAGCCGCTTCTCCACTCCGGATGACAACTCGTGGGTCTTGCAGTGATGGGGGATTACCGTGCCGCTTTCTTCACTCCAAAACTTAGTTTCTCGATCAGTTCGTTGACCTCGTCCTCGCTCCCCCCGATGAAGGTGAAAGAAACCTCGTAGCCTTTTTCCAGAATTACCAGCGAAGTCTGGCGCATGGTGAGCGTGCCTCGCGATTTGCTGAAGTCTCCGCGCACCAATTGCGTGGCGCCGAGGGAATACTGGTGAGGCGCTTCCACCGCCTGGAACCCTTTGGCGGTGGCGAGTTCCGTGAGCGGCCCGAAATAGTCAGCTGCGGTCTTCAGGCCGGAATAGTTAGAAAGACGCTCAGCCGCGATCACTACAGCGGAATTTACGGTGTCGCCGGTGGCTTCCGGGGGACGTTCGAAGATGGCCAGCAGCAGCATGGATTTGGCGGGATCGTTAGAGGCGTCCGGGGAATCGTCCTGCATTTCCCGGGTGCGATCGACCCAGCCGAAGGGCAGTTTGTAGGTAAATCCAAAAGAAGGATTGTGGTAGAGGCCGTCGCGGATGGCTCCAGCCTCGGGATTGGGCGATTTTGCGTGGGCCGGTGGCCTCGAGGAAGAAGAAGCCGGCTGCTGGGCCCACAAGGCCGTGGCGAGTAGGGCTAGAAGGACGCTAGCCGAGAATTGGGCCATGTGTCATGTTACAGGATGGTGGCCCCCATAGCGCCGGCATCCCTTCGCCTCTCGCCAGGGCAAGCTCTTCTGGCTGCTTCGAGGCATTCCGCCCCTCGGTGTGAGTGCGGGACGCCCTCCAGACAGCCGCCGGAACGGCGGCGCTACGATTTAGAGCGCGGCCCCTGCTTACCCTGGACGATTTCACCAGAGCGGTGCGTGGGCTCAGTCGCCCCACTTCTTCAATCCGAGCAACTTCTCGCCCAGCGGGGTCAGCCTGGCAGGCGAGCAGTTTTTCTTTTCCCACGCCCGCGGATCGCCGGGAAAGGCGAATCCTTGCGGCGGCTCCATCTCTCTCCATGAACGGACGCGTATCTCGCGCAAGTCTTCCCGGGATTCGTCGGCCGGCGTCATGGAAATGTATTGCGCGATGCGAACTTTATCTTTCGAAGTATTGGGGCGGATGCCATGGGCCAGAAGGCTGTTGAAGATCAGCAGATCGCCCGCCTTGGGCATGACCGGCACGATTTCGAAGCCGGTCGTGTTGGGCTTCCAGGGATCGCGGTTTGCAGGCTGAGTTTTTCTCCACTCCTCAAGGCTGCGAAACAGTTCGGGCACACCCTGGAAACCGCCCATGTCCGGTTCGTGATCGACCAGCGAGAGCACGCCCTGAACGTTGACCGGCAGAGGATCAAGAGTGGTATCAGCGTCCCAGTGAATGAAACCGCTGAAGGGGCGCTGGCTGCGATTCGGTGGATTCAGATTGGCGCGGTCGATCGTGACCCACAACTTTTCGTTGTCCCAGACGTCGAGGAAAGCGTCATACACCCGCGGATATTGCCGGTTGTCCCACAAATACTGGTGGTTGTAGATCTCGACCATGCCGCTGTTGTTCAACTCCTTCATGGCATGATCGCGAAGTTGGTCCCGGTACCAGGTAGAGGGATCGTTAGGATTCATCTCCTGAAATTCCCACAGCAGATCCACTAGGCGCTTCACGTTTTCGGGAGGGACGGCTTGCTTGACCACAACGTAGCCGCGCGTGATCCAGTGCTTCCAGTCGTCTTCGGACAGTACTCGTAGCGGCAGGGATTTCTGAATGTCGCGCAGCTGGGTTTCCGCGACATAGGCTACGCTGGCATTTCCAGGGCGGTTCTTGCCGTAGGCGTAACGATCGGATGTTGTCTCTACTTTGTCTGACATGGCTACCTCCTGCCGGGGAGAGGTTCGTCCCCGTGCCATGACCATTATCGCGCAGCGTCCCAGCGCAGCCGAAGGGACGTTGTCGGCTGCATCAGGCGGCCCGCGCGGCGAGCGGCTGGGTGCAGAAGCCGCAACGGCGGGCGTCGATGGGAATCTCGCTCAGGCATTCGGGGCACTTCTTGGTCGTGGGATCGGCCGGCGCCGGGGCCTTGCGCATGCGCGCGATCAAGGTGTTGATTGGGGTCACCACGAAGAAATAAACGGCGGCCGCAACCAGGATAAATGACACGATGGCGTTGATGAAATCACCCACTGGAAACGGAGTGCCGTTGATAGTGAAGTTAATCGCGGAGAAATCGGGCTTGCCGACTAGGGCCGCGATAAGGGGCGTGAGCAGGTCTTTGGTAAACGCAGTGACCACCGACCCGAAAGCCGCGCCGATGACTACACCTACCGCCAGGTCAACCACGTTTCCACGAAGGATGAATTGCTTGAAGCCGCTAAGCATGGAACCTCCCTAACCCAAGCAGGGCAACAAATTTACGGCGGCGGCACAGGGTAGGTCAAGCACTTGCTAGGCTGGACTGCGTGGCGCGGATGCTCTTGTCCGCCACCTCACTGAGGAGATTGGGCTTTCGGAGTTAACTGGGCTCAAATGCGCATGGGCATAACGATGTAGCGGTACTTATAGTCCTCGCTATCGGCAGGGCGTAGCTGGCCGGCGGACTGGGCGTCTTTGAACTCGAGTTTTACGTCGCCCGCTCCCACGGCTTTCAGGAAGTCGAGAATGTACTGGGCGTTGAAGCCGACGGTCAGGGAGTCGCCCTGGTAGCTGGTTTCGATGGTGTCTTCCGATTCGCCGGTCTCAGTTGAGGACGCTGAAAGCTTCAATTCGCCCTTTTCCATGCGCAGGCGAACAGCGCGCGAGCGTTCGTCGGCGAACTGGGCTACGCGGGAGATGGCCGCGCCCAGTTCGTTGCCGGGCAGGGTGACGCTCTTGTTGTTGTCTTTGGGCAGCACGGCTTCGAAGTTGGGGAACTGGCCGGTAAGCTGGCGCGAGGTCAGCAATCGCTGTCCGATGCGGAAATACAAGGTGGACTCGTCCTTGGCGAATTCGATGGATTCGGCGTCGGTGGAATCGAGCAGCGATCTTAACTCGTCCATCGCCTTCTTGGGGATAAGTGTCTTCAGCTCGCCGGAGACGCCTTCGAATTTCTCTCCGCTACGTTCGATGTGCGCCAGGCGGTGTCCATCGGTCGCAACCATGGTGATGGACTCCGGTTTCAGCACCATAAGGGCACCGTTCAAGGTATAGCGCGATTCTTCGCTGGCGATGGCGAACCCGGTCTTGGCAATCATTCCTCGCAGCACCTGGGCGGGAATCTTCACCACACCTGCCGTAGGAAATACCGGCAACGTCGGGAAATTCGACCGGGCCATCCCGACCATTTTGGTGTTGGACCGTCCACAACGGATGCTGATCCAGTGATTCTCCAGCAGCTTGATGGTGATGTCCGCGTCGGGTAACAACTTTACGTAGTCATGCAGCTTGCGGGCGGGGATGGTGCAGGAGCCTTCTTTTTTCACCTTGGCATTGCAAGCGGTGCGCAGGCTCAGGTCCAGGTCGGTGGCAGTGAGTGACAGCTTGTCGCCGGAAGCTTCGAATAAATAGTTTGAGAGGATTGGAATCGTGGTCTTACGTTCCACCACGCCCTGGGTCGCAGTCAGTTCCCGCAAGAGTTCGAATTTGCTGACTGTGATTTCCATGGTGGCGGTCCCTGTGACTGCGGCCATTGCTTCTACCGGCATAACCCAAGTCTCCCATCAGGCGACGCTACTTTGAGTACTTCCCTTATATCAAAATAAAAACCCTTTAAACCAGTAGTAACAGTAGGCGGTGCGTAAAAGTGGAAATCGGGTCCAACACCCATTGTGACTGGCTTCTCCGCGTAAACCCGTCTGTCTAAAACTAGACTGGCATTTGGCGGAGATGGAGGCATCGTTTGGCCGTGCCCAGCGATTCCCTCCGGCTCTTGCACAACTTCCACACCGGATTCACAGCGTCCACCAAGGAAGACTCTGCTGTTGAGTGGAAATCCGGTAGGAGCCGCCTTCTACCCGCCCAACTGCTCAGTCATTTTATTGATAAGCCTGTTCAAATCCTTGTCGGTCTTCCGGGTACCATCGATCTTATCGACCGAATGGAGCACCGTGGTGTGATGCTTGCCGCCAAACTGACGTCCGATCTCCGGCAGCGAAGCCTCGGTCAGATGCTTGGCCAGATACATGGCGATTTGCCGGGGATAGACGATGGCGCGCGAATTGTTTTTGGCCTTAATTTCGACCAAGCGCAAACCGAACTGCTCTGCCACTGCCTTCTGAATGGACTCGATGGTGACCTTCCGGGCTTGCGAGTCGATAAAATTCTTGAGCACCTGCTGGGTATAGGGCAGGGTAATCTCGGCGCCGATCAGCGACGAGTGGGCCACCAGCCGGATGAGTGCACCTTCCAGTTCGCGAACATTGGAGCGGATATTCGAGGCGATGTATAACGCCACATCGGTGGGCAGGATAACTTTTTCCTGCTCGGCCTTCTTTTGAAGGATTGCGACCTTGGTTTCGAGGTCGGGGGGCTGAATATCGGCGATGAGCCCCCACTCGAAGCGGCTGCGCAGCCGGTCTTCGATTTCCGCCAACTCTTTGGGCGGGCGGTCGCTGGCGATCACGATCTGCTTCATGGACTCGTGCAGCGCGTTGAAGGTGTGGAAGAATTCTTCCTGGGTGCGCTCTTTTTGCGCCAGGAACTGGATGTCGTCCACCAACAGCACGTCCACGTTGCGGAACTTGTCGCGGAAGCTGATCATCTTGTCGTAACGCAGCGAGTTGATCATTTCGTTGGTGAACTTCTCGCTGGAGACGTAGCAAATGGCCGACTGGGGTTGCCGACGCCTGATCTCGTGACCGATGGCCTGCATCAGGTGGGTCTTGCCCATGCCAACGCCGCCATAGAGAAAGAGCGGATTGTAGGCTTTGGAAGGACGCTCAGCCACCGCCTGGCAGGCCGCGTGGGCGAACTGGTTGCCGCTGCCGATCACAAACGCGTCAAAGGTGTAGCGCTGATTCAACTGCGCCGCCCCGTCCCAATCGAAGCGTGCCTGGGAATTGTGAGTGGGGGCCGGCAGGCGCGAGGAGAGTCCGCCATCGTGACGCACGGGCGTGGATGCGGGGTCGTCTTCCGGGGTCACGAACTTCACTTCCTGAAATTCACCGCCGAGATTGTCCAGGGCTTCCTGGATGAGATCCGCGTACTTGTCTCCCACGTGGCGAAATTCCGCGGTGGGCACGCGCACGAAAAGGATCGGCCCAGTGGAGTGGCTGTACTTGGTGGGCTTCAGCCAGGTGTCGTAGGAATGGCGGTTGATCTTTTTTTCCAGCGCGTCGAGGACGCGCAACCACGGATTCTGAGAAAGGCTCGGAGTGGGAACGGACATAAAATAAATTTTCGTGGGGCGGAGGGCTGATTCAGCGCCCGATACTTAAAAATTATTGCAGCAAAAAGCCATCATTTCCAACAGAGCGCCCAGCAGAGCAGCCTCGCTCGCGGGGACAGGTACGCTGGAGTTCAGGAAATTTCTGTAAGCGTGATCAGTCCGGCATACTAGCACAAAATTTTTCCGCCTGCGGGAATCTTCTCCGCAGGTTTCTCTGTGCTCTACGATTCAGAACCTTAACGAAACTTTCTGTCAAGTGTTCAAGTTATAACTGCCGCACGAGTGGTGCAGACGGGCCCCCATCCGCAGCTTCAGGACTCGCGTGGGAATGTGTGGGGCGGACACTCTTGTCCGCCGCTTTTGACTTGGACAGTGTGGTGTTGCAAAAACTCACGCGCCATATGTGACTACACAGCAACTGCAAGATCCCCCACGAAAAGATCAACCTCGAGTGTCTGCCCCACACATTCCCCGGTGGGTCTAGCCATTCTCACTAGCCATTCAGCCATTCTCACGGTTTGCCCGCTTGCGGCTGCTCATTTATACTTTCTGTTTGGTTTATTCAAAGACATCCAGTTCATCAGGAGCAGCGATTTTTCATGCCCAAGCGCACATTCCAGCCCAACCGTCGTCACCGCTCGAAGACGCACGGATTTCTTACGCGGATGAAGACCAAGGCCGGCCGCGCGGTGATTTCGCGGCGGCGTGCCAAGGGCCGCAAGCGGGTGTCGGTGAAGCCCGGCTTCCGTGAGTAGTGTTTCTCCTCTTGGGAAAAATGGGGAAGTTTTGCAACCTGGATTCTTGCAACCCGGGTGGGGGCGAGAATTGTGAGCGCTCTTGTTCCGAATGGCCGCGCCGATGTGTCAGGTTCCAGCCGGCGACACAAGTTTCCGCGCAGCGTACGGTTGCTTCGACATGCGGACTTCGAACGGGTTTACAAGCAAGGCCGGCGGCATTTTGCCGCGCACATAACCGTGTTTTACCTGCCGCGCAGGGATGGTGATGGCGCAAACGCTGGTCAAGGCCCGCGAATTGGATTCACGGTGGGCAAGGTGCTAGGTGGCGCGGTCGTGCGTAATCGCATGAAGCGGCGCTTGCGGGAGGCGGTCCGGTTGCACGGTGTGATTTCGACGGCGGTGGATGTGGTGATCAACCCGAAGAGATCTCTGCTGGCGGCTCCCTTTGACGATTTGCGGACCGAAGTGCGCCGGGCGTTCGAAGTGATCGAGACCTCAGCGGCTAGAAGTCAGAAATAGAGAAGTCAGTGATAAGAAGTCGGCGCTAAAACCATGAGCCAAATGGCAAGAAACGTCGTGCTGAGTCTGCTGCGGGGATACAAGTGGGCGATCTCGCCGCTATTTCCGCCGGCCTGCCGGTACGTGCCTACATGTTCTGAGTACGCGATGGAAGCCGTGGATCGCTATGGCATCCTCTGCGGCGGCTGGATGGCGATGAGGCGTGTGCTCCGCTGCCATCCCTTTGTGAAGGGTGGTTACGATCCAGTTGTTAAGTTGGACGACTACCGCATAGCGCAGGGTGCGGTCCCGCCCGTGAGCCGTGTGGTCACAGAGTAGCGAATTTGCCAGAATTTCCCAATCCTCAACAAGATCCCGGGATGGAGCGCCGGCTGCTGCTGGTGTTTGCGCTTACGTTTCTGGTGATCATTCTGTTTCAGCCCTTGTTGAAAAAATACTTGCCGCAGTCGGCAGCTCCGCCGACGCAGACTCCGCCTCCGCCTCAATCTTCTGCTCGGTCCGCCGCGGCGATGGAGTCCCAGGTGCCCGTTCCGGCCGCGGGCGCGAGCAAGCAGGCTGCGTCGGAAGTGGAGACGGTGGTCGACAATGACCTCTATCGCATTACGTTCACCAACCGGGGAGGCTGGGTCAAATCGTGGATTTTGAAGAAGTATCGCGATGACCACGGCAAGCCCCTGGAGTTGGTCAGCAATGCGGCGGAGAAATACGGATACCCGCTTTCGCTCTGGATTTACGACGAGGCCCAGCGCAACAAGATTAACTCCGCCCTTTACGTCGCCTCGGGTTCGGGCAATCTGAGCGCTCCGGTGCAAGTCACTTTTGAGTACGCGGACCAGGATGTCGCAGTCCGCAAGGCTTTCAGCTTCGATCACACTTACGTAGTGCATATCGAAACCTCGGTGATGCAAAGAGGCAGCTTGGTGGCCGCCTTCCCCATGTGGCCGGCCGGCTTCGGCGATCAGCTTAGTCCGGCGTCCTATGCCGCCAGCCGCATCGAGCATCAATACAACGACAAAACCGAACGTCTGGACATCAAGAAAGTCAGTGGCGGCGCCACCGTGCCGGGGCCCTTCAATTGGGCTGGCGTGGTGGACCAGTATTTCGCAGCCGTCTTCCTGCCTGACGATCCGCAGAGTGCCGCTGCCGTTACTCTGCATAATCCGGTTGATGTGCCCAAAGATTTGCGCAATCCCAACTCACAGGAAACCATCAAGGCGGATGTCCTAGGTGTTGCGGTGGGCGATCTCAAGGGACCCACGCTCGAGCGACTGTACGTGGGGCCTAAGTCCCTCGGTGTTCTTGAATCTGTCTCCGTGCCGACCGTGATCGGCGCCCCGCAGGATCTGCGCGCCCTGGTTAACTTCGGTTTCTTCGGTGTGATCGCCCGCCCCCTGTTCCTCTGGCTCAAGTGGACTTACGAAAAAGTTGTCCATAACTGGGGCTGGGCGATTGTGATCCAAACGTTGATCATCAACCTGGCTCTGTTGCCGCTGCGCATCGCCAGCATGAAGTCGGCGCTGAAGATGCAGAAGGTGGCGCCGCAGATCAAGGCCATTCAGGAAAAGTACAAGAAGTACAGCATGCGTGATCCGCGCAAGCAGGAGATGAACCAGGAAGTCTCGGCTCTGTACAAGGCCGAAGGCGTAAATCCGGTGGGCGGTTGTTTGCCGATGGTCATCCAGATGCCCTTCCTGTTTGCCTATTACAGCATGCTGGGCGCGGCCATTGATCTCCGCCAGGCTCCCTGGCTTTGGATCCACGATCTTTCTTCGCGCGACCCGTACTTTGTGCTGCCGGTCGCCCTGGTTGTCAGTATGATTGTGACGCAAAGAATGATGCCACAACCTGGCATGGACCCGGCCCAGCAGAAAATGATGACCTTGATGATGCCGCTCATGATGGGTTTTCTCTTCTACAACCTGGCGGCCGGTCTGAATCTCTACTATTCCCTGGGCAACTTGATCGCAATTGCGCAGCAGGCCGTCATGAACCGAACCAGTCTGGGCCGGGAGATGCGTGAGATCGCGCTGAAGAGAGCGAGGAAGAAAGAAAAATAGCTCTCAGCTCTCAGCTTGAACCGGTCTGAGCGCTGAAAGCTGAGGGCTGAAAGCTGAGAGCTTCTGTATGTCCATTCCCGACAAAATCGCTGCCGCCAATAAGATTAATGATCTGCTGAAAGGCCTTGTTAGCAACAGTGGCTTGCGTCTGAAGTATCGCATCACCGTAGACCCACCGTTGCAGGAGGACCGGGACTGGGAGCGACCCGAGATTGTGGTGGAATTTGCCGGGCCGGACTCGCCGCTGCTGTTGGAGCGAGGGGGGGAACTGCTGCGCTCGATCGAATTCCTGGCGCTCGAAATGCTCCGGCTACCGGGAAACGAGCATGAGAAAGTCTGCTTCGACTGCATGAACCATCGTGGGATGCGTCTCGAAGAGCTGCGCCTAGCGGCTGGCGTGGCGGCAGAAAGAGTGCGCAAAAGCGGGGCTCCTTACGAATTTACGCCCATGTCTTCACGGGAGCGTCGGATCGTCCACTTGGCATTACGCGACCATGCCGATCTGCGTACACAGAGCGAAGGCGAGGGCCTTCGCCGGTATGTGGTCGTGTATCCACAGAACTACAAAGCTGCCGTGAGCAAACCCCCGCGGAAGACCATTCCCTGACCGGGTTAAGAAAAGATCACTGTGAACCTCGACGACACCATCGTCGCCATCGCCACCCCACCGGGTCGCGGCGGCATTGGGGTGGTCCGTATTGCTGGCCCTGAGGCACGCGCCATTGCTGCCCCCATGCTGCGCCTGAAACATGATCTCGAACCCGGACGAACGGCGTTGGGAGAGCTCGTGGAACCAGGTGGCGCGGGTTCCCTCGCCCGCGAGGAAGCTGGCTTCGAGTCGGGCTCGTCCATGGGCGAAAACACGCGGGCACCGGCGCCACACGATCCCATCGATGAAGTCGTCGTCAGCTATTTTGCCAAGCCGTACTCCTACACGATGGACGACATCATCGAGATCTCCGCTCACGGCTCGCCGGTGGTCCTGCGCCATGTGGTCGAGCTTGCCCTTGCCCGGGGGGCTCGCCTGGCTGAGCCCGGCGAATTTACCATGCGCGCGTTCCTTAACGGACGCATCGATCTCACCCAGGCCGAAGCTGTCCGCGACCTGATCGAGTCACAGACTCTCTTTCAGGCCAAGGTCGCGGCCCAGCAGCTTGAGGGCGCACTCTCGCGCCGCCTGCAGCCGATCAAACAGAAACTGCTCGAGCTGATCGCGCTGCTCGAAGCTGGCATTGACTTTGCTGAGGACGATGTCTCGGTTTTGCCGGCGGAACAAGTCCTGCAGCACATCTCGGCCGTGCGCGCGCCGCTGGAAGGACTCTCCTGCTCTTTCGCTTACGGAAGATTGGTTCATGAGGGTCTGACTCTGGCCATCGTAGGCCGGCCTAACGTGGGGAAATCGAGCCTGTTCAACCGCCTGGTGGAAAGTGAGCGTGCCATCGTTACGGCCACGCCGGGAACTACGCGCGACCTGGTGAGCGAGACAGTTGCGCTCGGCGGCATTCCCGTGAAACTTGTGGACACAGCCGGGATTCGCCGGTCCCTCGATGAAGCGGAAAGCATCGGCGTTGGCAAATCCATGGAGGCCCTTGCCGATGCGGATCTGGTGCTGGTGGTGCTCGATTCCTCTCAGCCAGTGGGGGAGGAAGATCGCCGGTTGCTCGAAGTGGCGGGGCGACGGCCGGCCATTCTGGTTGAGAACAAGGCGGATATAGCCAGTTCACAGTTTCTGGTTCCCGGTTCTCAGTGGCGCAGCGTTCGTGCTTCGGCGCTGACCTCGGAAGGGCTTCCCGAGCTGCGCGCGGAAATTCTGCGTCACCTTGGAGGAGAGCATAGTGGACGAAGTGAAACTGGTTTTCTCACCAACGCGCGTCACCAGGGCCTGGTACGCGACTCGCTGAGCGCGCTCCAGGCCGCTGTGGCTGCGGTGGGGAACCGGGTTCCGCACGAGATGGTCCTGCTCGATCTTTACAGCGCGCTACGGCCACTGGATGAGATCACCGGCGCCACGAGCAGTGACGATATTCTGAATCTGATCTTTAGCAGATTCTGTATTGGAAAGTAGACTTATTTTGAGAGAGCAGCCAGTGCCTCGCGAAACATGGCGTCGAACGGGCCGCTCTTTCCGTTTTTGGACATGCCCGCCAAAGCCTTCTCCGCGTTGGCTCGCTGATACCCGAGATTCACCAGGGCAGAGAGCACATCTTCTTCCACTGCGCTCAGGGTTGGTGAGGCCGCGATTTCCCCGGGTTGCTCGGCGGGCAGTTTGTCGCGGAGTTCTAGCACCATGCGTTCCGCGGTCTTCTTGCCGATTCCAGGGATGCGAGTAAGCCGGACTATATCGTTGCCGCGGATGGCGTTGACCATCTCGTCGGCGGCCATGCCGCTGAGGATGGTGATCGCGAGCTTGGGTCCAATGCCGCTCACTGTGATGAGCCGTTCGAAGAGTTTTTTTTCGGCAGACCGCAGGAAGCCGTAGAGGGCGATGATGTCTTCCCGCACATGGGTGTGGATGTGCAGCGCGACTTCGCCACCAACCCCGGGAAGATCGGAAAAGGTGGGAACGCTGATGGTGACGTCGTATCCGACGCCGCCAGTCTCCACGATGGCCTGATTGGGATGCTTGGCCAGCAGCTTTCCGCGCAGATGGGCAATCATAGTAGGTCAATCGTCAGTCTTCGGTCTTCAGTCGTCAGGCTAGACCTGGTCGGCTTGAGCTGACGACCGACGACCGAAGACTCAGAATAGGGAGCTCTGCTTACGGTTCGGCGTAATCCCGAAATGCTCGTACGCTAGTTGTGTCGCGACGCGTCCGCGCGGAGTGCGGTTCAGGAACCCGATCTGGATCAGGAACGGTTCGTAGATTTCCTCGATTGCGTCCTGCTCTTCAGCCAGGGCCGCAGCCAGGGTGTTCACGCCCACCGGGCCGCCCTGATACTTCTCGATGATGGTCAGCAGCAGCTTGCGATCCACCTCGTCGAAGCCATGGCGATCGACTGCCAGCATCTCCAGCGCGGCCTGGGCTGTCGGCAGATCGATCTTTCCCTCGCCCCGTACCTGGGCGTAGTCGCGCACGCGTCGCAACAAACGGTTTGCAATTCGTGGTGTTCCGCGAGAGCGGCTGGCAATTTCCAGCGCGCCGGGGTCGTCGATCTCCACTGCGAGAATGTCTGCCGAACGCTCCACAATGATGCGCAGGTCCTCGTTGGTATAAAACTCCAGCCTCAGGACGATGCCAAAACGCGACCGCAGCGGCGAGGAAAGCAGTCCTGCGCGCGTGGTCGCGCCGATGAAGGTGAACGGCTTCACATCCATGGTGTGAGTGCGCGCGGCCGGGCCTTGCCCGATGATGATGTCCAGTTTGTAGTCCTCCAGTGCGGAGTAGAGGATCTCCTCAAGCGCCGGCTGCAGTCGGTGAACTTCGTCAATGAACAAAACCTGTTTGTCGCGGACGTTGGTCAGAATGGCGGTAAGGTCACCCTTGATCTGCAGCGTGGGGCCAGAGGTTTGCTGAAACGGCACGGCAAGCTCGTTGGCAATGATTGTGGCCAGAGTTGTTTTGCCCAGCCCCGGCGGACCGTAGAGCAGAACATGATCCAGCGCTTCGCCGCGCGAGCGGGCCGCTTCGATTGCGATTGCCAGGTTTTCTTTGACCTTGGGCTGTCCGATGAACTCTGCCAAGCGCTGCGGCCGCAGCTTTAGCTCGAAAGACGAATCGTCCTCGACCGGGGCTGCCGACACCAGCCGCTGCTTCAGATCGGGAATGTTTTTGGCCGTGGCCACTGACTGGATGGTAAGGCGAAATCGGAAATTGGGCAATCGCCGGGAAAGAATACGTAGGGGCAGACAAGGCATCCGCCCCTATGTCGGCGTTTCTGAAATCGGCCTTATCCCCCTGCCTTTGCCGGCTCCTTTTCGCCCACGCGTTTGCTCACTGCAAACGTCATTTTGCGTGCGCGCTTGTCGGCGTCCACGACTACGTGGTCGCCGTGTAGGACCTCGCCGTCCAGAATCTTTAGCGCCAGCGGATCCTGGACCAGCTTCTGGATCGCACGCTTAAGTGGACGCGCCCCGAAGTTTGGATCGAAGCCTTCGGTGAACAACAGGTCTTTGGCCGCATCGGTCAGCTCGAGCGAGATCTTGCGATCTGCCAGCAGACGGCGAACGTCTTCCAGGCGCAGCTCGATAATCCTCACCAACTGCTCTTTGCCCAGCGGGCGGAAGACGATGATGTCGTCGACGCGGTTGAGGAACTCGGGCTTGAAGTGGCCATGCAGCGCGTTCAATACCTGCTTCGATACCTCCTCGAACTCTTTCTCCGAGCGCAAATCTTCGGCCTGCAGGAAAGCCGACCCGATGTTTGAGGTCATGATGATGACGGTGTTGCGGAAGTCCACGGTGCGGCCTCTGCCGTCGGTCAGGCGGCCATCGTCCATCATCTGCAGCAGGACGTTGAAGACCTCGGGATGCGCCTTCTCGATTTCATCGAACAGAACCACCGCATAGGGGCGTCGCCGTACTTGTTCCGTGAGCTGCCCGCCTTCTTCGTAGCCAACATAGCCGGGAGGCGCGCCGATCAGGCGCGAGACCGCGTGCTTCTCCATGTACTCGGACATATCGATGCGCACCATGGAGTTCTGATCGTCGAAAAGGAACTCGGCTAGGGCGCGAGCCAGTTCGGTCTTGCCGACCCCGGTTGGCCCCAGGAAAATAAAAGACCCGATCGGCCGCTTGGGATCGCTCAACCCGGCACGCGAGCGACGAATGGCATTGGCCACGCGTTCGAGCGCGGCGTCCTGACCCACCACACGCTGCCGCAGGCGCTCTTCCATGGTGACCAGTTTCTTGACTTCGCCTTCGAGCATCTTGGAGACCGGAATGCCGGTCCACTTCGAGACGATGCGGGCCACGTCTTCTTCGTCTACTTCCTCCTTGAGCATGCGCTTTGCCGCCGATCCCTCCAGCTGTGTGGTCAACTTCTTCAGTTCTTCTTCGGTCTGCACCAGTAGGCCGTATCGGATTTCCGCAACTCGCTGCAAATTGCCTTTGCGCTCTTCCGCTTGCTCTTCAATCTTGAGCTGCTCGATTTTCTCTTTGAGTGTCCGAGCTTTGCCGATCAAGTCTTTCTCCCGCTTCCAGTTGGCTTTCAGCGCGTTGGATTTTTCCCGCAGCTCGGCCAGCTCCTTCTCGATTACCGCCAGTCGCTCTTTCGAGTTGGGATCGCTTTCTTTCTTCAGCGCCTGCTTTTCGATTTCCAGTTGGGTTGCCCGGCGCTCGAGCTGGTCGATTTCGGTCGGCATGGAATCGATCTGGATACGCAGCGATGCCGCCGCTTCGTCGATCAAATCGATGGCCTTGTCAGGCAGAAAGCGATCCGAGATGTAGCGATGCGACAGAGTAGCCGCGGCTACGATGGCCGAATCTTTGATGCGCACTCCGTGATGAACTTCGTAGCGCTCCTTCAACCCGCGCAGAATCGCGATCGTGTCTTCGACGTTGGGTTCGCCCACAAACACAATCTGGAAGCGGCGCTCGAGCGCCGCATCTTTTTCGATGTACTTGCGATACTCGTTGAGCGTCGTCGCGCCGACGGCCCGGAGTTCGCCGCGGGCCAGCGCCGGCTTGAGCATGTTGGAGGCGTCAATGGCACCTTCCGCTGCGCCCGCGCCGACCAGGGTATGCAGCTCGTCGATGAACAGGATGATCTGGCCCTGGGAGTCCTCGATTTCTTTCAGAACCGCTTTGAGCCGGTCCTCAAATTCCCCGCGATATTTCGCGCCCGCCAGCATCGCGCCCAGGTCCAGGGCGACCACGCGCTTGTTCTTGAGCGCCTCGGGCACGTCGCCGGAAATGATGCGCTGGGCTAGGCCCTCCACGATGGCGGTCTTGCCGACGCCGGGCTCGCCGATCAGCACCGGATTATTCTTGGTACGGCGGGAGAGCACCTGCACTACCCGGCGAATTTCCTCGTCGCGGCCGATGACTGGATCAAGTTTGCCGCGTCGAGCCTGCTCGGTCAGATCGCGAGCGTAGCGCTCCAGGGCCTGGTACTTGGCTTCCGGATTCTGATCCGTGACTTTCTGAGAACCGCGCACCGACGTTAGGGCTTTCAGAATGGCGTCGTAGGTGGCGCCGTGCCGCGCCAGGATTTCCTGGGCCGCATCCCGCTTGAGATGAGTGATGGCTAGCAACAGGTGCTCGGTGGAGACATATTCGTCCTTGAAGTTGGCCGCTTCCTTGAAGGAGCGTTCCAGAAGTTCGTTTGCGGCCTTGGACATCGCGGCCTGCGCGGCCCCTCCGCCGGAAACTTTGGGTAAACGTTCGATCTCACGGTAAGTGTCGTTGAGTGTCGCTTGCGGACCGATGCCAATCTTCTCCAGCACCGGCTGAACAATTCCCTCCTTGTCTTCCAGCAGCGCTGCCAGCAAGTGGAGAGGGACCAATTCAGGGTTGCCGTGCTCAGAAGCAAGATCATTGCCCCGTTGCACAGCTTCTTGCGCCTTTACCGTAAATTTTTCCCAACGAATTGGCATAGTGACTCCTTAAGCCGGCAGTTCGCACTTGGCCCTTCTGCTGAATGCTAAGTGCCAAAGGCTGATTGCTACAACAAAAACGGGAGCCGGTCCATTGGCCGCCTCCCGTCACACCTGGTCGAGCTGAGCTCGACCGGGCGGGTGGGGACACCCGCCGCTCGTGGTGTCCCTGCCGATTTATGCGGCCTGGCTGGTGCTCTTCGGCTGCTTGGCTTCCAGCGTTTTTTCTCCGCCCACGTTGACTTTGATCTGCTTGGGCTTGGCTTCGGCCTTCTTGGCCAACTGGACCTTCAGCACGCCCTTCTCGTAGTTGGCGGAGACGCTTTCGCTGTCCACAGTGTTCGGGAGCGTGAAGGTGCGAGTGAAGCTGCCATACTGCCGCTCGATGCGACGGTAGTTCTCTTCCTTCTCTTCCTTTTCGATCTTGCGCTCGCCGTGTACGGTGAGGGTGTTGTTCTCGATGCGGACGTCAATGTCCTTCTCGTCAATCCCCGGAACTTCGATCTTCAGGGTGATGTTGTGCTCATCTTCGTAGACGTCTACGGCCGGAGCGAAGCTCGAAGTGGCCAAGGACTCGTCCCGACCCTCGTTGCTGAACGACTCGTGGAACAGGCGGTTTACGCGTTCCTGCAGAGTGTTCAACTCACGATAGGGATACCAGCGGGTTAATACGGTCATAAAATCCTCCTCTGAGAAATCTTTGAATTGGTGTTCGGGTTGCTACCACTTGCTTTCGATGCCTATTTAGTGTAGTTGGATAATAAAAGTTTAGTGTATTATTATCAAGTATTATACTGCTTGTACTTTCAGTTACTTACGTAGGCAATAACACACTTCAAATACTCAGTTTCCGGCACGTTTAACAGGATCGGATGATCTCTGGCCTGCCCCCGGTTTTCCACGATGCGAAGATTTCTGTGGACATCGCGGGCCGAAACTCCCACCACATCCAGATACTGCGCCAGGCTAACGTGGTAGGAGCAGCAGCATGTGATCAGGATGCCGCCCGGGCGCAGCATCTTGAGGGCGCGCAAGTTGAGCTCTTTGTAGCCGCGGAGGGCGGTTTCCAGGCTGCTCTTGTTCTTGGCGAAGGCGGGAGGATCGAGCACGATGGTATCGTACCGGCGGCCTGCGTCGGCGTAGCCCCTCAGGAGATCGAAGGCGTTGGCTTCGATCCACTCAATCTGGCGACCGTTCAGGGTGCCATTGCGGTCGGCCACTTCCAACGCGGGACGGGAACTGTCCACCCCAGTCACCTTGGCGCAGGCTTGAGCCAGGTGCAGGGCAAAACCGCCCTGGTAGCAGAACACGTCCAAAGCTTCTCCGTGCGCATAGGCCGCTGCCGCTGCATAGTTTTCACGCTGGTCAAGAAACGCGCCCGTCTTCTGACCCTCCAGGGCCTCGTAGTGAAAGCGCACTCCGTTCATGGAGAAAACCGTGCTGGTCTTTTCATTCTGAACCTCACCCTGAATCAGGCCCGAGGGCCGGGCGGGAAGTTGTTCCAGTTCCCGAATGCGAGGATCGACGCGTTCGGCGATGGACGCGGGTTTCAGCTGCTGGCTGAGCTCGCAGACGATCACCTGGCGGACCGGCTCCGCGTCCATGGCCTGGGTCAGGACCTGGACGGAGAGCAAATCGTGGTAGCGATCCACGATCAGCCCGGGAAGGAAATCGGCTTCGCTGAAGACCACGCGGTAAGCATCGGTGTTGCGTACCACCCGCTCGCGATAGCTGATCGCAGCCCGGATACGCTCGCGCACCAGGCTGGGGAGGTTATCTACAGGGTGGGATGAAATCATGCGGATGGCGATTTGGGAAGCGCTGCTGTAGAGAGCGGTGCCCAGGAATTGTCCGCGCTCGTCGGTGACGCTCACGGCCGTGCCTGGAGCAGCTCCGGCGGCCGATACCATGTCCGAGCGATAGACCCAGACGTGCCCTTCCTGCAAGCGGCGTGCGCCGCGGCGAGAGATTTTTACTACGGGGAGCGAAGAGGACTTTGAGGGCATTTCATGATCTTAACCTGCCGCGAACCGCGTGAGGGCAGCTTCCGGCGGGGGTGTGGGGCGGGCGGACACTCTTGTCCCGCCGCCTTTGAATTTAACTTTCTTGGTTTGCTGATTTCGTTGTTCCCTTAGCTTGCCTACGGCATGAAAGGAGTCTAGCAATAAAGAAGTTCAAGTCAAAAACGCCGGACAAGAGTGTACGCCCAACGACAAGCCAATTAGCTGGCTGCCGGGTGCTGGGACGGTTGCGATTCCTCGGAAGGAGCTTCTCTGCGGGCTTTTTTCAGATCGGCGTGCAATTCGTCGAGTTCAGTCATGGGTAGCTCCGAGGCCCACTCTTCGAGTTGTTGAACGTCCAGCGTGGTGTGGAGGCGGATTCCCGACTTGATGTCCTCGGCAAATGCAGCGCTGAAGTCGCCAGGCTGGTACTGGGTATCACCGATTTTCCTGCCGGTGTGCGCGTCATAGAGCCGCCGGCTGGCACTTCCGTCGCTATTCAGGAAGGCGAAGAACACTTCGCCAAGGTCGCTGTAATCAGCCCGATAGAACCAGGCCTTGTCCACGTGTGTTTTCGGCCGCGCCCGGCGCTTCGCGGTCAGGCTGGGCCGCTCCACTGCTACTCCGGTGGCGGGATCGAAGTACAGAACGCGCTGGCAGGATTCACAGACCACAATCTGTCCGCTGCGCACTTCGTTATAAGTTTGCGGACGCAGCATGACCTGGCAGCCCATACATTTCTGGTCGCGCACTTCGGCCAGGCCCGAGCCACGAAACTTCGCTACCCGCTCGTAGTGACGCAGCAGATCTTCGTTCACTCCCGCGCGGGCCTGGTCGCGCTTGGCATTCCACTCCGCCAGGAGTTTCTCGTCCTCGGCTGTGCGGTCGCGGGCGGCGGCTTTTTCCCTCTCAATTTCCGCCATCTCGGCTTTGAGTTCCAGCTCGGCCGCCTTTACCTCTTTTTCACGGGCCTCCGCGTTGAGCATCAACTCCAGAATCTTGTCTTCGTTGGCCTGGATGGCCTGTTCGGCGAACTGGATTTCGTGCAGCAGCGCCTTGTACTGCTCGTTGGTTTTTACGGCCAGCGACTGATCGCGATACTTGGAGATTTTCTGCTGCTCGTCGCGGATGGCGCTTTCGTATTTTCTGCGGGTCGCCTCGTCGGCCTTGACCGCGGCCTTGGCCCGTTCCAGCCCGGCTTTGGTTCCGGCCAGCTTTTCTTCGATGGCGACCACGCGTTTGGGCAGCGCGGCGATTTCCCGATTCAAACGGAGGATTTCCCGGTCCGCCCGCTGTAGCTCCATGAGGTGTTGCACGTCTGGAAGCATTTGGCTGATGTAATTTTAGCACGCGCCGTCAGTAGAGCCGGCGGCTGGCACGGCCCAAGTGGGCATGGTGGTCCCGGCTGTCCAGGCGAACAAGGTTCGCCAATTTTGATAGGCTCTAGTTAGTCAAGGCCAAATTTCCATGCAACGCATGACCCTGGGCGACTTCGAGCTTACCGCCATCTCCGACGGGACTTACCACCTGGATGGCGGGGGCATGTTCGGCGTGGTTCCCAGAAGTCTATGGGAACGCAAAGTAAAGCCGGAGGGCAACAATCTTGTTCCCCTGGGATTGAATTCAGTCGTGATTCGCGCCGGGTCGCAAACCGTGCTGATCGAAACCGGCGTTGGCAACAAGCTTTCCGAAAAAATGGTCAAGATATACGGCCAGCCCGCCCAACTGCTGGAGAAACTCGCCGAGGCGGGCATTGCGCCGGAAGACGTCGACATCGTCATCAACAGCCATCTGCACTTCGATCATTGCGGCTGGAACACAGTCCGTAAGGGCGACAAGGTCGCCGCCACTTTCCCCAAGGCGAAGTACTACGTGCAGGAAGGCGAGTGGAAACACGCGCACGAAAATCAGCGCGATGGGGTCAGCTACACCACGGAGAATTACGATCCACTGGTGGAAAGCGGACAGATGATGCTGCTGCGTGGGGACGCGGAAATTGTTCCCGGCATCTCGGTCCGTGTCTATCCCGGACACACGCGCGACATGCAGGCGGTTCTGGTGCAAAGCGGCGGGAACACAGCGTGTTACATCTCCGACCTGATTCCGACCAGCGCGCATCTTGACCTGAACTGGGTGATGTCCTACGACCTGTACCCGCTTGAGACCATCGAAAGCCGCAAGCGTTATTACGCGCAGGCGCTGCCCGAGAAGTGGCTGACCATGTTTACTCACGACGCGAAATTGCCGTGGGCTTATGTGGCGAAGGATGAGAAGGGGAAGATGGTGGTGCGGGTGTAGATAGGGAAAACCTCCTCCTTCGATACGGGTGGGAGCGATGTTTACCCAACAACCCATCACACCGTGAGTTCAAATTTAGTTGGTGCCCCGGCTACTCCCGATGGCCGAACTGGGAACTTGCACAATTCACGCCGCCTCCAGTCATCAATTCGTGCTTGCAAACTTGAAGCATGCTCTCGGTAGTTGAATCAAAAAAGGATATTTCGGATTAGTTCAAACCGACCCGTTACTTAGGCGCGTCGTTTGACCCACCCCGAACCCTGCCATAAACTGAAAATATTCCGCAGCGTAGCTAACCTATGGCAGACAGCATCCACGTCAAGCTTCCTGACGGAAGCGTGAAAGAAGTTCCTAAAGGGACGACCGCGCTCGATATTGCGAAATCAATCGGCCAGCGCCTAGCTGATGCGGCACTGGCGGCCAAGACTAACGGCGATCTTATCGACCTGACCCGTCCGTTGGAGAAAGATACCGAGCTTCGCCTGCTGACCGATCGCGATCCCGAAGCGCTTGAGGTTTACCGGCATTCGTCCGCGCACCTGCTGGCGGCTGCCGTGCTGGAGTTATTTCCTGAGACCAAGCTGGGCCACGGACCACCGACCGACACTGGATTCTTTTACGATTTCTATCGGCCTACTCCGTTCACGGCGGAAGACCTGCAGAAGATCGAAAAGAAGATGCAGGAACTGGTGGAGCAGGACCTTCCCTATGCGCGCGAATTTCTGCTGCGCAACGAAGGGCTCGCGAAGTTCAAGGGCGAAGGCGACTTCATGAAGTGCCACTTCATCGAGCAATTCACCAAGCCCGACGAAAAGATTTCGATTTACAAGACCGGTAAGTTTCTGGATTTTTGCCGCGGCCCGCACATCCCTTCGACGGGGAAGATCAAAGCCTTCAAGCTGCTAAACATTGCCGGCGCCTACTGGCTGGGCGATGAGAAGAATCCGCAGCTGCAGCGCATTTACGGGACGTCATTTTTCTCGAAGAAAGACCTCGACGATTTCCTGAACAAGCAGGAAGAGGCCAAGAAACGCGACCATCGCGTGCTGGGCCAGCAGCTCGACCTGTTTTCGATCCAGGAGCTGGCGGGACCGGGGCTGATTTTCTGGCATCCCAAGGGCGGGATCATCCGCAAAGAGATGGAAGACTGGATGCGCTCCGAGTACCTGAAGCGCGGCTACTCGCTGGTGTACACGCCGCACGTAGCGCGGCGGCAGTTGTGGCAGACCTCGGGGCACGAAGGCTATTACGCGCAGAACATGTTCGACGTCATGGAGCTTGATGATGCCGAATACCGTATGAAGCCCATGAACTGCCCGTTCCACATTCTGATTTATAAGGACTCGCTGAAATCGTATCGCGACCTGCCGGTGCGCCTGGGCGAACTGGGAACGGTGTATCGCTACGAACGTTCTGGCGTAATGCACGGCCTGCTGCGAGTGCGCGGCTTCACCCAGGATGACGCGCATATTTTTTGCACGCCAGAACAAATCGAAGCCGAAATCGTCGGCTGCCTGGATTTCGCGCTTGATGTGCTCAAGGACTTCGGTTTTGACAAATTCCAGACCGAGCTTTCCACCTGGAACCCGAACGACCGCAAGAATTTTGTGGGCAGCGATGAACAGTGGAATCTGGCGACCCAATCGCTCGAAAATGTGCTGCAGCAGCGGAAGATTGAATACACGGTCATGCCCGGCGAGGCGGCGTTCTACGGCCCCAAGATTGACATCAAGTTGGTAGACGCCATCGGCCGCCTCTGGCAGCTCTCCACCGTGCAGTTCGATTTCAACCTGCCGCAGCGTTTTGACCTCGAATACGTTGCCGAAGACGGATCCCGCAAGCAGCCTCTGATGGTGCACCGGGCGCTATACGGATCCGTCGAACGCTTCTTCGGGGTGCTGATCGAGCACTATGCGGGAGCGTTTCCTGTCTGGCTTTCACCGGTGCAGGCAGTGATGATTCCGATCAGTGAGCGCCACGCGGACTATGCCAGCAAAGTTGCTGTTCAGCTCAAGGCGGTCGGTGTGCGAGTTCATGTGGACGCGCGCAACGAAAAGATGAACGCCAAGATCCGCGAGCACGCCATGCAGAAAGTGCCATTCCTGCTGGTGGTCGGAGATAAAGAAGCAGAAGCTGGCAAAGTTAACGTCCGCACCCGGGGCAAAGAGAAAACCGAAGACATGCCGGCGGCGGAGTTCGTGGAGAAGATCAATCGGCTGATTGAGCAGAAAAGTCCAGGGCTCTAGTAGGGTGGGGCGGACACTGTTGTCCGCCGCCTGTGAAGTTGGTCTTTTTTAGGTTTGGGATCTTGTAGTAGCTGTGGTCACGCGATGCTGGATGAGTCCTGCATTACAGAAACCCAAGTCAAGAGCGGCGGACAACCGTGTCCGCCCCACACTCCCATGTAGTTCTTGCCAATCTCCAATTCCTAGCTCAAGTTATAGAGTGTGATCATCGGCGTCATTTCTGATACTCATGGACTGCTCCGTCCCGGAGCTCTTGCCGCCCTGCGAGGCTCCGACCACATCATTCATGCCGGGGATATCGGCGATCCTGAAATCCTGACAAAACTCGCCGAGATTGCGCCCGTTACTGCCATACGCGGCAACGTGGATCGCGAGGCCTGGGCGAAGAAGATTCCCGCCACGAATGTGCTCGAAGTTGGCGGCGTCTCGATCTATGTGGTGCACAATCTTCGAGACCTTGATTTGAAGCCGGAAGCGGCGGAATTTGCGGCCGTCATTTCCGGGCACAGCCATGTGCCCAAACAGGAAACGAAAAACGGAGTGCTTTATTTCAATCCTGGCAGCGCCGGGCCGAGGAGATTTCGGCTGCCGGTGAGTATTGGGCGGCTAAAGGTGAAGGACGGCAAAATCTTGGGCGAGATGGTCGAACTTAAGGTCGGCGAAACCTAGATCGTCAAGCTTAAGCCGGAGCCGGAGTAGCGGGCGGAGGAGGAGCGGGAGGCGCCGGAGCCTGCCCTCCTCCGGTATTGACCAGATCTTTTAACTCTTTGCTGGGCTTGAAGAAGGGAATTTTCTTGGCAGGAACTTCCACCCGCTCGCCGGTTTTTGGGTTGCGGCCCACGCGCGGCTTGCGTTGCCGGGTGCGGAAGCTGCCAAAGCCGCGGATCTCAATCTTGTCGCCCACGCGAAGCGAGCGCACGATGCTGTCGAAGATAGTCTCGACGATGACTTCACTGTCCTTGCGCGTCAATTCCGCCAGCTTGGAGACCTCGTCGATCAGATCTGCTTTTGTCATACGCTCCTCGCTCCGTTGTGATTTCCGTCTGCTCGTGACCTGGGGGCCTGGACCGGAGCCGCCAAGCCTGTATAAACTTCTCAAACTTCAGGGGTTCAGCGCAAGAGGCTTTTCCGCGCCAGGGCCGATTTCAGCTGTGGTCTCAAATTTGAGACTACACCTACTTCCACAGGAAATAGAACCCCGTATGCTGGTCCAGCAACTTTTCCCGGCTGGGCAGCCATTCGGAGATGTCCCCGAACAGCAGGTCAAGCACGGTCTTGCGGTCTTTATCCGGGTGTACGAGAACGGGCTTGCCGGTGATGCCCACTGCCTTCGCAGTATCGTCGACGGCGGCTTCGAAGTCCGCGATCTGGTCGATCATATGCAGGGCAAGGGCCTGCTCCCCGGTCCAAACCCTGCCGTCGGCGACGGCTTTGACGTCGTCTACCTTTGCGTGGCGGCCGTCGGCCACGGCCTTGACGAACTGGCCATACATGTTGTCGATCAGTGACTGCAGATAGGCCCGTTCCTTCGGGGTCATATCGCGGGAAGGATCGCCGGTACTCTTGTATTCGCCGACCGTCAGGACCTCCGGCTTCAGATGCGCCCAACGCATGAGGTCCCCGTAATTGACCCACTCCGAAATCACCCCGATCGAGCCCACGACGCTGCCGTTGTCGGCGTAGATCTTGTTGGTGGCCGACGAAACGTAATAGGCGCCGCTGGCGCCGACGGTTTCTATCGAAGCCACGATGCGCTTTTTCTTGTCGTCGCGGACGCGCTTGACCTCGCGGTAGATTTCCTCCGAAGCGGCCACTCCTCCGCCCGGCGAGTTCACGTGCAGGATAATGGCCTTGATGGAATCGTCTTCGCCGAACTTCTTGAGCTGTTGCACGACCGTGCTGGGATCGAGGATGACGCCTTCCAGTTCGACCACGCCGATCTTGTCCCCGAAGCTGCTGCGCAAGGATGCGCTGTCGCCTCCCGCATGCAGGGTCAGGTAGACAAGCGTAAACACCGCCAGCACAAAGAGGAAGAAGGCTCCTCCCCCAATCACGATCCAGAGGAAAGTTCGCGAACGCCCGTTTTCAGCCATACAGATTGCATAGTTTAGCACTGGAAGGGCTCTACGGAGGTTTCTGGTCTCCAGTTTCTAGTTTCTAGTTTCTGGTTTCAGCCATCGAACCCCACGGCGGCCCCTAAACCTAGTAACCAGAAACCGGAAACTCGCTCCGGAACGCCCTTGACGTGCGCGCAGGAGCTTCGTAACATTGCGCGCCTAATGGGAGGCAATCAAAATGGCTGCATTCTGCGTGAGTTGTGGAAACCCACTGGCCGACGGAGCCAAGTTTTGTACCAAGTGCGGAGCAACCCAGCCGGCCGCGCAGGCCGCTGCGGTGAGCATACCCGCTTCCGCTCCGCCTGCTTCGAAGGGCAGCAGCACTGGTATGAAAATCCTTATCGGCGTGCTGGCCTTTTTCATGGTCCTGATCCTGGCGGTGGCGGGTAGCTGTGTTTATATCGGCTACCGAGTCAAGCAAAAGGCCCACGAGTTCACGAAGTCCATGGGCGGGGACGCCAGGCCCTATACCGGCAGGCGGCAGCCTTGCGCCATGTTGTCCACGGGCGAGGCTTCGGCGGCTCTGGGCCAGGCGGTTGCGTCGGTCGAACAGCGCGGCACCACGATTTGCGAATACAGTTTCGGCTCCAACGGCCAGCACTTCGATGTCGACTACACGTGGCAAGGCGGTGGCATGACCATGGGCCTCACCCGAGGTGCCATGAAGCATGTGGCCGGTATGAATACTTTCACGTCGTTGGACGGCATCGGCGACGAAGCCTACCTCGCTCCGGGGAACTCGGCACTGATGATGCGCAAGGGAGATGTCATGGTGAATATCGATCTGCGCGAATCTGGAGTCAGTGCGGAGGCTGCCGAGAATATGGCGCGGACAATTGCCGGACGCCTGTGATCAAGGCCGAAATTAGTTTCGATGTCGGCTACCGCCTCTGAAGTAACGATGTGAACTCTTCCGCCCCTCACGACCACGACTAAGGAACGGAGTTTCATGGCCTTCTGCAGGCAGTGTGGTTCTCCGGTGGGCGAGGTCAAGTTCTGCAGCAAATGTGGTGCTGCCGTCCCAGGCGCACCCGCGGCTACGGCGATGCCTCCTGCTTCCCCGGCCTCAGCACCGGTCGCGTTTCCCCCCAACGCGGCGCTCCAGCCGGCTGCCCAGGGCAGCAGCGTGCTGGCTAAGGTTCTGTGGACTTTCCTGGTTTTTGTTCTGCTGGTGATTCTGGCGGTAATGGGCAGTTGCGTTTACATTGGCTACCGGGCCAAGAAAAAGGCCGATGAAATTCAGCAAGCCTACAAATCGAACGATCTGAGCAAACTGGCTGGGGCGCTGGGAGTCGGAGCGTCGAACCGCGAGGGAAGTTCCTCGAGGGGATCTTCCAACTCATCTTCTAATAACTCCGGGGGCGGCTCGTCCTCGTCCACGTCAGGACCGCTCGCCTTTCCAGTCTGGACAACATCTTCCGGAGTAACCGAAGCTGGAACCAAGATTCCCCTGCGTCCCGGACTCACCGTAGTGACGGCGATCGCCCAGTTTGGCGGCGACTACGAGTCCATCAAGCAAGTCCAGCAGGTGACTCCATCTTCGGTACGTCTTTCTTACCGCGCTGACAACGTCCCCAATCCGCTTGAGGGTCTGCAGAAATTAACGGGCGATAAAGCCCCGAAAGCCAGCGAGTCTGTTTCCGGACAGCGTACGGTCCGCGCCCAGGATCTGCAAACCGCGCACGACTATATGCAGTGGTTCGGCCCCAATGAACCCGAAGTCATCCCCGGGACGACTGCGATCAGCATTTCGCGTGAAGTGCTGGCCGAGCTCAAGGGAAAGGGAGAAACGCAATTCAGTTTCCGGGTTGGAGGACTGAAGGGGATGGCGGGATCGTGGCTCGGTGCACTGGGGCAGATGGCGGGAGGCGGCGCCCCGGGCGCTCCAAAAGAAACCAAAGACCTGGCCGACATGGGCAAAGCGGAATGCGCACTGAAGCGCGTCGGCGATGGGTTGACTTCGTTTCCGGTGCTGCTGAACAACCAGAGGGTTTCGCTCCCGGCGGTGCACGCGCAGTGCTCCACTGACGACGGCCTGGCCGATTTTTATTTCCTTGATGACCTCGACAATCCTCTGGCTCTGGCCTGGAAGCTGGCGGGAAGTGACACGTTGCAGCTGGTGAAGATTTCTTACCCCCAGCAACCACCGCCTGTCGCCCAGAATTCGGGCTCCTCCAGCGCGCCAGCTGGTTCGGGCGGCGGTGGCCAGCAAATTGAGCAGGAGCTGAAGCAGAGAGGACAGGCCGAGGTCTACGGCATCTACTTCGACTTCGCCAGTGACAAGATCAAACCCGAATCCGAGCCCGTGTTGGGTGAAATCGCAGATGCGCTCAACCACAATCCCGCATGGAAGCTGCGCGTCGAAGGGCACACCGACAACATCGGCGGCGACGACTACAACCTGGACCTTTCCCAACGCCGCGCCGAAGCCGTGAAACTGACGCTAGTCAGCCGCTATCACATTGCTGCCGATCGTCTGACACCGCAGGGTTTCGGCGCCACCCGCCCGAAAGAGCCCAACGACACGCTGGCTGGCCGGGCGCGCAACCGGCGAGTAGAACTGGTAAGGGAGTAGGGAGCAGTTTCCGGTTTTGGGTTTCTAGTTCCTAGAAGACCGCCATGACACGCGCACTCCAGCACACAAAAGGACTCTCCTCTCCCCACGCAAGAGTACCGAGAGACTCAATTTGAGTTCTAAAAACAAGAAGCATCAGATAGGTCGGGGCTCAGGCAACGATCACCCGCAACGCTGCTCGCTTCAAACTGACCTCCACCGGTGTGCCGCACACGAACTCGCCGTCGGCGTACACGTCCATGGGCCGCTCGGTCTCCAGACGCAGATGTTCCGCCTGGAAATATTTGACCTCAGGGATGCTCAAGTGGCTGCCGGAATAGACTGAAGGAAACAATCGCAGCAGGCGCATTTTTCCCATGTTCCCGACCACGCAGATATCGAGCTTGCCGTCGTCGAGCCGGGCGCCGGGGGCGATCTTGATGCCGCCGCCGTATGCGGGAGCGTTGGCGAACGCGACCACAATCGCGGGCCCGTCGTACCGGGTACCGAACACGCCTGGCGAATCGTGTTGAGATTCCTGGACCGTTACCGAGAGCGGCTCGAAGCCGAGCAGCGCCGGCAAGAGGCTCAACCAGTAGCCGCCACGGCGGCGAATCCACCGGGGAAGTTGGTTGGCACGACGCGCGATCCCGACGTCGAGCCCGACTCCCCCGACACAGCAGAAGTGGTGCGGGTGTGGCTCGGGCACCTCGCCCGCGCTGATCGCTGACGGGAAGGGCGTGGCTTCGGCCGTGCCGTAAAGAGGCGATGAGAGAGTAGACTCTAACCCCTTCGGTGCGAGAGGCGTGATGACACCAAGATCAACCGCACGCACATTGCCGCCGCCACAGGAGAAATTTCGCCAAGCGATGATCGAATCGCGAATGCTGCGCAGATTCAGGGCACGCGCGAAATCGTTGCCGCTTCCGCAGGGAACGACGAGAACAGGCAGTTGCAGCTTTACCAACTGCGCCAGATGACGGTGTACGGTGCCGTCGCCTCCGAAGATAAGAATCGCGTCAGCTTCGCTGATACTGGCGGGCAACCCAAGCTGCCAGCGAGCACCTGTGTTGCGTACAAACGGACGCAGATGTTTGGTCGACGAACCCAATCCAAAAATGGCGGCAGCTCGCATGCGCCGCCCGAGATTAACAAAACCTAATCGAAGGAAACATAGGCTGCCGCTGCTTTGCGCCCGCTTTGGGCCAAAAAGTGCAAGCGGTGAAGGCAGATTAAACCCTGCTCTGAACTAGTTATCCATCCCAGCGGTAGCCGTAAGTTATTGCGTTTAAATAGATTAGCGTGAGAGGCAAGAGATTTAGAAGCCTCCTGCGGAGAGGGATTGCCAACCAAAACGTGACCGACAGCCTGGAACTTATATCTCAGAGCGGGAATATTTTCCGCCTTCGCCTAAAGGTAAGCGCCTTATTACCCTGCCAGTTCCAAGGAGAGTCTCAAGCCATGTCTGCGCGAACTTGGGTAGTAACGTGTTTGTCGATAACCATGTTATTGACTCTGCTAGGTTGCGGTGGTGGTTCTGCATCTTCTTCGCCTTCTCCTTCTTCTCCTGAGATCACGCCTCCGGTGATTATGACCCACCCTTCGAGCCAGACGGTCGCACTGGGCGAGAGCGCGACGTTCTCGGCAGCGGCGACTGGGAGTGGTCCCTTGACCTACCAGTGGCAGAAAGACGGAACGGCGATTACCGGTGCGGTCTCTTCCGGTTACACCACGCCCCCTGTAACTCTGGCCGAGAGCGGCGCAAAGTTCCGGGTACTGGTCAGCAATTCAGCAGGGAGTGTGACCAGTAACCCAGCCACACTGACGGTAGATTCGGCCTCCGTAGTGCCCTCCATCACCCAGCAGCCAGGCAACCAAACGGTCACTGTCGGTAACACTGCAACCTTCACCGTTGTTGCGGACGGCACTGCTCCCTTGACCTACCAGTGGCAGAAGAGCGGGAGTGCGATCGCGGGAGCAACCTCAGCTACTTACACGACTCCTGCCACGGTAGTGGCCGACAATGGCGCCAAATTCCGGGTAGTGGTCAGCAATTCAGCCGGGAGCTTGACCAGCAGTGAGGCCACCCTGAGCGTGAACGGCTCCAGCGCATCGGCGGCTGACGTGGTGACCTACCACAACGACGTCGCCCGCACCGGACAGAACCTGAACGAAACCGTTCTGACCACGGCGAACGTAACCTCGGCAACGTTTGGCAAGATCCGTTCCTTGGCGGTGGATGGCAAGGTAGACGCCCAGCCTCTCTACTTGGCCAGCCTGCAGAATATTGGCGGCGGAACTCACAATGTGCTCTTCGTAGCTACCGAGCACGGCAGCGTTTATGCTTTTGACGCCGACAGCGGCGCCCAGTTGTGGCAGGATTCACTGCTGGGCGCGGGTGAGACCACCAGCGACCCGCGTGGGTGCGACCAGATCGTTCCCGAAATCGGGATCACGGCTACCCCAGTCATTGACCGCACGGCGGGACCTAACGGCGTCATCTACGTGGTCGCTATGTCGAAAGCCGGTTCCAACTACTTCCAGCGCTTGCACGTGCTTGACGTCACCACCGGCGCGGAATTGCTCGGTGGCCCCCAGAACATTCAGGCTTCTTTCCCAGGAACCGGAGATAACAGTTCCACCGGCAACGTGACCTTCGATCCCGCCCAGTACAAAGAGCGTGCTGCACTCCTTTTGCTGAATGGCGTGGTGTACACAACCTGGGCGTCGCACTGCGATATTCGGCCCTACAACGGCTGGATCATCGGATATAACCAGACCACCCTAGCGCAGACCAGCGTGCTGAACATCGTTCCCAACGGCAGTGAAGGCTCGATCTGGATGTCTGATACCGGCCCGTCCGCGGACAGTTCGGGAAATATCTATGTGCTGGCCGCCAACGGTGACTTCGACACCACCCTAAATACCAGCGGATTTCCCAGCAATGGCAATTTTGGCAATGCGTTTCTGAAGATTTCCACTTCGAGCGGACTGGCCGTGGCGGACTATTTCGAGATGCACGACCAGCAGCAGGAGAACGACTCCGACGCCGATCTTGGTTCCGGAGGAGCGCTGGTCTTGCCCGATCTGATTGATAGCTCCGGGAACACCCAGCATCTGGCCGTAGGCGCCGGGAAAGACGGACACATTTACGTCGTAAACCGGGATGCTATGGGCAAATTCAACTCCAGCAGCAACAACATCTACCAGGACCTTACGGGAGTCCTCGGTAACGGCGTGTATGGCATGGCCGCTTATTTCAATAATACGGTCTACTACGGCGCGGTCGGGGACGCGATCAAAGCATTCAATATTACCAACGCGAAGCTCCCTACCAGCCCCAGCTTTCAGACCAGCAACAGCTTTATCTACCCGGGCGCGACTCCGAGCATCTCTGCTAACGGCACCAGCAACGCCATCGTTTGGGCGGCGGAAAACGGTGGCACGGCCGTTCTGCACGCGTATGACGCCACGAACCTTCACGAGCTATACAACAGCAACCAGGCCAGCGGCGGTCGCGATCAGTTCGGAATCGGCAACAAGTTCATCACCCCCGTTGTCGTGAATGGGAAAGTGTACGTAGGAACAACCACTAGCGTGGGAGTGTTCGGGCTGCTGCCGTAGCGGTTACCCCCGGCCTCATTGCAATAAGAGAAAAGGCAGCGCAAGCAAGCTGCGCTGCCTCCGTCTACCGTGATCCCCGTGCCTGATTTTACTGACGGTTCACTTTGAGGACCATACGCGTACCGCTGTCCAGGCGAACATTGCTGCTGTTCGAACTGATCACCGAGCCGGCGCTGGTTGAACTGGAAGCGGCGGTTGGGGACGAAAGAGTCAGGCCAGGAAGGCCTACCACACCCTGGCTGGTTGAGGTCAGGTCGCCCGCCACACCGGCGCCCGCCGGGTGAGTTGTATTCAAGCTACCGCCTGCGGCGCTTCCGGCGGTGTTCACCACGCGCCCGGTCGTGGAGGCAACTCCGCCCAGTGTTCCGCGAGTTGCGGTGGACCCCGATGCGGTTGCCATTCCGGACATGTTGTCATTGGCCATCGTCGAACCGGCCATTGTTGATCCGGTCATCGGTGAATTGTCCATGGCTGCGTCCGCATTCGTCTGAGAGCCGCCGATGGCCTGCAGCGTGAGCGCCATCGGAACCTGGGTTCCGTTTTTCAAGATCGCGCGTTCGAAGGCGATCGCTAAGTGGGACTCCTGCCGTCCCTTCTCGCGTGCCTGCACTTCGGTTACGTGGCCGACGATCTTCGAGCCCTTGGGCAGAACCGTCTGGCCACTGGACTTTACATCCTGCCTTGTCTTGGCCACGACTTCGTCGCCCGGTTTGTTCTTGCGGGCATCGAGCGGTTTGGTCAACTCCGCCTGGAACGTGCTGCCGGCTTGCAGTTGGCCTGCGGACGCGGCCTGCGCCTGGCTGTTCTTTGCGGAAACAGCAGTCTCCTGAGAGGCGTTGGCTGTGGAACTCGAATGGTCCTTGACTCCGGATTTGTTTGCCGAGACCGAAGTATCTTGCGACGTCGACGCGCCGGTTTGCAGGTCGGCGGAACTTTGGGCCAGACAGAGGGCCGAGAGCAAGGATCCTGTAAGGAGTGAAGCCATGGTTCTGTTCATTGTCAGGTCCCCCGAATCTGTGAATTAGGCCTGCCGCAGCTGCGTGGAAAGCCCTTTTGCCAGAGTGGAAGTGCAGGCCGTGTTCCAACCAAAGGTAAGCGGGAAAGACGAATTAATTAGCACCGAATCAGTCATTTAGAAGGAACCTCAGGCTCAGTATGACGGTGGTAATCATGTAAAATTGGCGGACTTTAGGGCAGGAGTTGCGCGGTTGGCCTCCCCGACCTGCCGCAGGCGATGCAGGTACCAACCTAGGATCCTTGCAACTGGTTTTGGGTTTGCGGAGCGAAATGGCAGCTCGCTCGCTATGACGTACTTCGGTATGACGTACTAGAGGTGGATAACGGCTACCTTTACTCGTTTGCCCACTCGGATCGCGAGTTCTATGGGTAACTCCTCGATCTGGATTCGTGGACTTCGCTCCACATTTTCACCGATTCTCACAGCGCCTTGCTCAAGACTTCGGGTAGCTGCGGCAACCGAGTCAGCAAACCCACACTTCACGAGCAAGCGATCCAGCCTGATGGCTGAAGCGGACCCTTTGATCTCTTCAAAACTGACTTGAACCCTCTCGGCGTTGCTGGGTGCCTCTTTCTTCTGAAATTGCTTGGCCCAGTCCTCCGCCGCTCTCGCCGCTGCATCCGCTGAGTGAAAATCCGTCACGATGCGCCGAGCCAGATCCTTCTTTGCCTCCATCGGGTGCGACTCGCGCTTCATCTTTTCAATTTCCGAGAGTTGCACATCCGTCAGCAGTTCGTAGTATCGCCACATCATGGCGTCGGAAATGGACATTACTTTGCCGTACATCTCGAGCGGCGGTTCCTGGATGCCGATGGCGTTGCCCAGCGACTTCGACATCTTCTGCACGCCGTCGAGACCTTCGATGATGGGCGTGGTCAGCACCACTTGCGACTCCTGGCTGTAGGCACGTTGCATCTCCCGGCCGACCAGCAAGTTGAATTTCTGGTCGGTGCCTCCGAGTTCGACGTCGGCCTGAAGCGCGACCGAGTCATATCCCTGGGCCAGAGGGTAGAGTAGCTCGTGCATGGCAATCGGCTTTTCGTCCTGGAAACGTTTGTGAAAGTCTTCGCGTTCGAGCATCTGCGAGACCGTGAACTTGGCGGTAAGCCGGATCCAGTCGGCGGGCTTGAGTTTGTCAAACCACTCGCTGTTAAAGCGGGTTTCGGTCTTGGCTTGAGAAAGAATCTTGAACACCTGCGCCATGTAGGTTTTGGCGTTGCGCATGATCTCTTCCGGGCTAAGCGGCGGACGAGTAGCCGAGCGCCCGGTGGGATCGCCAATCATGCCAGTGAAGTCGCCGATCAGAAAGATGACGGTGTGACCGAGATCCTGAAAGTGCTTGAGCTTGCGCAGGAGCACAGTGTGGCCGAGATGGAGATCAGGCGCGGTGGGATCGAAGCCCGCTTTGACCCGAAGCGGCTTACCAGAAGCGAGAGATTTCTCGAGCTTGGAGCGAAGCTCGGACTCCTTCACGATTTCGGCGGAGCCTTTTTTGATGTAGGCGAGTTGTTCGTCAACGGGAAGGAAGGCGAGCATAGGATAACGATTATAGCGGCAAGTACAGATGGTCCGCCGCAGGCCACATCGACCCGGATGCCCCGTCCGGGTGGACGAGATCAGGTGGTCTTGCTTTTGCATTCAGGATCCGCACAACACTGCCGACCTGCGCCCCTACGTGTTTCGGGCCGTCGTCCGCACCAGCCTTCGCCCCACGATCTCATAGCCATCGGTCAGGACAATTCCAATTGCCTCCGAATACGCCACATGCTCCTGCTCCAGAATTCGTGCTGCCAGCGTGTGCTGGTCGTCGCTGTCCAGCACCGGGATGGCCTTCTGCACGATGATGGCTCCATGGTCGAGTTCTTCATCCACAAAATGCACGGTGCAGCCGGTTACCTTTACGCCGTAGGCGAAGGCTTGCTCCTGAGCTCCCAGCCCGGGAAACGACGGCAGCAGCGACGGGTGGATATTCAGGATGCGCCGTGGGAACTGCTGCACGAACCAGGACGAGAGCAGGCGGGTGTATCCGGCAAGACAGACGAGGTCGACTTCGTGCTGCTGCAGCGCGGCCACTACTTCGCGATCATGCTCTTCGCGCGGCTTGCCTTTGGAGGGGATAACCAGCGCGCTGAGGCCGAGGCGGCGCGCCAGTTCGATGCCGCCGGCGTCCGGCTGGTTAGAGATGACGACCGCGATGCGGGCATCGGGAGTTTTACCGGAGGCCACGTTGTTGGCGATGGCTTCGAAGTTCGAGCCGCGTCCGGAGAGCAGGATGCCAAGGTTTTTCATGGAGGAGCTTTCAGCCATCAGCTTTTGGATTCCACATCATAATTCACTGACGCGAATGGCCCTCTGCGATCAAGCGAACCACCAAGTCATCCTGAGCGTGGCGAAGGACTTATTCAATCCCCGCCCTGGGCAAAGTTCTTCACGGGCTCGAGGCCCGCCTGGGATCACTGAATCGTTAGAGGCCCGATTTGCCCGCGCTTATCGGGTCCGATATAGTTTTCACAGCCATGTATCAGGACTTTCATGTTGTCGATCGTTGGAGCAAGACTAGACGGCATTGCGTCTATCAGGCACTCATTGTAGCCATTGCCACGCGCCACGCTGACGCCGTTGACGTCAAGTTTCTGGTGGACGGACGGCCGGTTTGGGTGGCGCTGCCTCATCCCGCCTGGGTGGAGTATCAGAAGCGCACCGGCCAGGTGATCACGGATACGCTGGCTGTGGAGATTGCCGGCCACTATTTGCAAGCTGCGGCCGAGTCCGGTGAGGGCTTGGGGCGGGAAATGTACTCGCTGACGGTGGAAGAGACGCTTCGCCATCTTGAAGCCGTAGCTAACGCGGCGCCAGCCCTGCCTTTGGCTTCGGTTTAGAATTTTCTTCCCGGTCCAAGTCCCTGGCGGGAGCGCGCGCGGGGACGCTCGCGCCCGCATTACTCAAAGACGGCAGATCAATAGTTCGCGTTCATAGATCATCTCCGGCGGAAGATGGGCGTGGAGAAGTATGAACAGCTCTTCGTGCCCGATCACCTCGGAGCGCCACGCCGGCCGATCTACTGCTTGCAGTTTTTCAAATTTCTCTTTGGGAAAGTCTAGGCCCTTCCACTCGATGTCTTCGTAGTGCGGAGTCCAGCCAATGGGCGTCTCCTTGCCTTGGGAGCGGCCGTGAACTCGGTCCACGATCCACTTAAGCACACGCATGTTGTCGCGGAATCCCGGCCACATGAAATTGCCGTCCGCATCTTTTCTGAACCAGTTCACGTGGAAAATGCGAGGTGTCTTACTTAACCTGCGCTGCATTTTGATCCAGTGCCGGAAATAGTCGCCCATGTGATAGCCGCAGAACGGAAGCATGGCCATGGGATCGCGGCGGACCTTGCCGATTTCTCCGCCGGCTGCGGCGGTCGTCTCCGAGCCGACCGTGGCCCCGACGTACACCCCCGCGCTCCAATTGAACGCCTGATAGATGAGCGGAATTGTGGTGGCGCGACGGCCACCGAAAATAATGGCGCTGATGGGCACTCCGTTTGGATCTTCCCAGGCTTCGTCGATGGTCGGACACTGCGAAGCCGGAGCGGTAAAGCGCGCATTGGGATGTGCCGCCTTGGCGCCGGTTTTCTGGGCAATTTCCGGCGTCCACCGGTTGCTTTGCCAATCCAGGCACTCGGCTGGCGGCTCGTCGGTCATTCCCTCCCACCACACGCCGCCTTCGGGAGTGAGGGCCACATTGGTGAAGATGGTGTTGCGGGAGAGAGCGGCCATTGCGTTGGGGTTGGTTTTTTGCGACGTTCCCGGGGCTACGCCGAAGAACCCGGCCTCCGGATTGATGGCCCGCAAACAGCCTTCGGCATCAGGCTTGATCCATGCGATGTCGTCTCCCACGGTCCAGACCTTCCAGTCGTCCAGCCCCTTGGGGGGAACCATCATGGCGAAATTGGTCTTGCCGCAGGCGCTGGGAAAGGCTGCCGCCACGTAGGTTTTCTTGCCTTTCGGATCTTCCACGCCCAGAATGAGCATGTGCTCCGCCATCCAACCTTCGTCGCGGGCGATGTTGGAAGCGATGCGCAGAGCAAAGCATTTCTTACCCAGCAGCGCGTTGCCGCCATAGCCGGAGCCGTAAGACCAGATCTCGCGGGTCTCGGGAAAGTGAACGATGTATTTTTCCGGATTGCACGGCCAGGCGACGTCTTTCTGGCCGGGAGCCAGCGGAGCTCCCACGCTGTGGATGCATGGCACCACGCGCTTCTCGTCTTTGTCGATTTCCTTGAAAACATCGATCCCGATGCGAGCCATGACTCGCATATTTACGACTACATAAGGGGAGTCGGTAAGCTGCACCCCGATCTGCGACATCGGACCGCCCACCGGCCCCATGCTGAACGGGAGCACGTACATGGTGCGTCCCCGCATGGCGCCATTGAACTTTTCCTTCAACTTGCGGCGCATGGCGTAGGGATTTTCCCAGTTGTTGGTGGGACCGGCGTTGTCCTTCGACAGGGAACAAATAAACGTCCGGTCTTCGACCCGGGCCACATCCCCGGCGTCGGAACGGGCCAGATAGCAGCCGGGCCACAAATCCTGGTTCAACTTGATGAGGGAGCCGCTGGCCACCATTTCCCCTAGGAGTTTGTGGTATTCGGCTGGCGAGCCATCGACCCAGTGGATGGCCTTCGGCTTGGTTAATTCGGCGGTTTTCTCGACCCACTTGATGAGGTGTATATTGCGCGTCAGCGCCCCGCGCGACCGTGCAGTTTTCATAGCTATCCTGGTCGTTCAATCCCCAAACCTTGGATCCACAACTCAAGGCCCATTCCATTCTGCCAGAGAAGTTGCCGGAATGCTCGACGACTCCGGTTCGCGGATGGGAGCAACGCTTAAGAAATTGGAAACACTAGACTTACGATCCCGTTCATCGTTTTGAGCGGAACCCAACTAGTACCCGGTGTCGATTCTTTTCTTTTCCGCGATGAATCCGCGCTCTCGCTGCATCTAATTTTAGAAACCATGTCACAATCACGTCCCGGAATGACTGTGGGAGAACTGTTTGCCGCTTGGGGAAGCATCCTGAACGGCCGGGCTCCGATGCTCTCCATCGAGATCACCCGCGAGTGCCCCTTAAGCTGCCCAGGGTGTTATGCCTACGGCGAATCCCATCTGGGAGGCGAGAGGAAACTGACCGAACTCTCGGACCTGCGCGGCGACGCGCTGGTGTCGGGAGTTTTAGCCTTAGTGGAAAGACATCGCCCGCGCCACGTCTCCCTGGTAGGCGGTGAGCCGATGATCCGGCACCGGGAACTGAGCCGCATATTGCCGGCGCTGAGCGCGCAGAACATTTTCACCCTGGTGGTGACGAGCGGGATCATTCCCATTCCCGCCGAGTGGATGGGACTGCGCCGGAGCCGAGTGGCGGTGTCCATCGACGGGCTGCCTGAGCACCACGATCCGCGTCGCAAACCCGCGACCTATACCCGCATCTTGGAAAACATTCGCGACCGCGAGGTGAACATTCATTGGACGATTACCGGAGCGATGATGAAGCGCCCCGGATATCTCGAAGAATATGTTGCATTCTGGCAGGCGCGGCCGGAAGTAAACCGGATCTGGGTGAGCCTGTACAGCCCACAACGAGGTGAACACACTCCAGAAATGTTAACCATGGAGGAGCGGTGGCGGGTGGCGCAGGAACTGCCTGGCTTGCGGGAGACTTATCCTAAGTTGCTAATGAGTCCGGGCATTGGGCAAGCTTTGCTGGAGCCGCCAAAAAATCCGCAGGAATGTCTTTTCTCCAAGATGTCCACCAATGTCTCGGCTGACCTGACCACGCGAGTCGAGCCCTGTATTTTTGGCGGCACGCCGGATTGCAGCCAGTGTGGCTGCGTAGTTTCAAGCGGATTGCATCATGTGCAGCAGAGAAAAATCCTTGGGCCGCTGAAGATTGGCCACCTGGTCCGCAGTTCGACGGCGATCGGCTCATTGATGAATCGCTTGCGGTCAGGTTCGGCGAATCCATCCCGGTGGAGCGGAATCACACGAGCACAGTCGTCTTCGTCCGACTTGGTGCAGATCGGGTCCTCGGGGTCAGACTAGCGACTCAGGCTCTCTTTAGCGCGCGGACGATTACGACCAGCAGCACCGCGCCCAGAATTGCAACCAGGATGCTGGGGATCAGTCCGCCGCTGATGTAGAAACCGAGTACGCGCAGGATCCAGCTACCGAAAATGGCGCCAGCAATGCCCAGCAAGATGTCCGTGAGGACGCCGTAGCCCGTGCCTTTCATGATCTTGCCCGTCGCCCAGCCGGCGACCAAGCCCACCAAAAGGATGTAGATCAATCCGGCGCCCAGGAACATAGTCGCCTCCAGACACGCTGAGCATGGCAACGTGTCGCGGCAGCGTATGCCTGGGAGACCCACGTGTCAAGCATTGGAGTACAGCATTGGAGTACACGTGGACCGCGGTGGTGAATTCTGTGTTTAAATTGGCCACTAATGTTCGCCCGCAAGATTCGTGTGGAATATGAACAGGGTGGCCGGCGGCTTCCCTGTCCGCTGAAATGGCTGGACAGTTTTTCCATGCGCAATTTCACCAACGCCAGCGTGTTTGACCACACTCTGCCGGTAGCTGACGGTTGGATGGAAATCGGAACCAATGTTCCCATTTCGGAGTTGAAGGACGCAATGGAAGACTGGTTCCAGAGGAAGAGCTATCTTGCGAAAGGATCGATTCTGATCGTAAAGGAGCCAGCTTAGCAGGAGGAAAGCTAGATACCGGCAAGGAACACGAGGGCACAGCCGTGTGGGGCGGACACTCTTGTCCGCCACCTTAGATTCTGACGTTGCGTATTCAACTCATTCGCTCCGTCTGTGACCGCATGGAGCAAGCAAGATCTACAACAAAATCAACTTCAAAGGCGGCGAAGCCATTTCGGCAGTTCATCGGCGAATCACCGGCCCACGAGGGGCCGGCGCGACTCGCGACTTAGTAAGGTTTGAAGTCCTGCCAGTACGTCAGGTTGACCACGTCCTGCAACATGGGCGTGCCTGGAGGCAACTTGGTCGGATCCAGGAACGCAGTGTCGAAGTAGTAGTTACGATTCGGCGGACTGTATACCAGGGTGCAACACTTGAAGGTGCCGGTGGCGTACTGCGAGTAGTAGAGGCTGACGAGCGAGCCCCGATAGCTCAGGGTAGCCCCACCCCAGTCTTCGATGTAGCGCAGGAAGTTGTGCACTCCACCGTCGGTGCCGAAATCGGCTCCTGTACCGGCGGGCTGCGGGAAGTTGATGTTCTTTCCGCCGGCAATGGCCAGCCGATAATAAGTAGTCGCTGCATTCCGGTTGGTCATAACCAAGGGGTTTTTCATGCTGACGGTGTCGGACCATGCGTTGGAAAGCAACGTAACCGAGTCCGCGATTACGGCAGCGGCAGCATGGTTGATGTCCGGCGTCACGGCTGGGGGTGGAGCGCCCCAGAAAGGATCGGTGCCGTCGGAATTGTAATTTCCCTTAATATAAACCGGGTTTTCCGACGCAACCGTAAAGCCGCCGAGACCCGTATCGGGGCGTACCGGCAGGTTTCCCAGGCCGCCATCGACTAACCTTAAGACATGGCGGGCGCCAGTAACGATATTTTGCCGGCCTCTATTCAAGCAGTCCACGTTCACATAGGGGTTATTGGCGGTCGCCACCAGCAGGCCGTTTCCAACGTTGGCTGCCCCCCACGCATCAACCGGGGGTCCACTTCCGTCCACGTCCTCAGCCGGCTCCAATGCTCCATCCGGAGTGCCCGTGGCTGAGGCGGAGTTGATGACATCTTCGAAGCCGTACTCACCATTCGTAAGGCCACCCAGACCCGGGTGAGGATTGCCAATCATGCCGCGGCGGTCGGAGAAGTACACCAGATAGCCGTTCTGATTGGTGAACTCGACCGAGGGGCCAGTTCCGCCAGGAACGGTTCCTGCCAACCACTTCTTGAAGTTGCCCACATCGAACTCAACCGCATTCATGATGCCGTTTACATAGCAAGCGGGGTTGGCCATGCCCGCTGGGACCGCGTCGCGGGGAAAACCCTCGCGCGGGTCGAAGAAATTGATCGGATACCAACTGTAGCGACTGGACGTCGGAAGAGTTGCGCCGTCGAATATGTTGTTCGGAACGTCGGCAGGGTCGTTTGCTGAGCCATTGGCATCGCGGTCGGCTCGTTCCTGCAAAATCAGGATGGCATTCGGGTGGACTATATTGGCTCCCGCTCCCCCGACCGGGGTAGTGGGTGGGTTGACATCCCGAGCGAACCCTAATTGCAACCACTCGGTAGTGATGCCCGTCCATACGCCAGCTGCGTTCTTGTATTCCACCCGCAACCAACCGTCGATCAGGTTCCAGGGATTGCCGGCGGCGCAGGGAGATCCAGTCGGAGCTCCGATCGCATTCCAGTTTGCGTCCGTCGCTGCGGCGGCCATCGCGATGGTGGTGGTTCCCGCGGCCGCTCCTCCAACTCCCTTTATGGCTATGACGTTGCCTTGCGGGGCCGCCACGCAACCGCCCGCGGTCAGGTCAATGTCCTCCGGCAAAGCACCTGGCCGCTCAGGATGCAAATCGGCAGGATTGCTGGCCAGCAGGATGCGGACGTTGGCCTTGTTGTACTCGCGCGATGATCCCGTCGACGATGTCGGAAGTTCCCCAAGCGGCGGCTTACGGATAATCGCAATCTGTTGATTCGAGCCATTCGCACCCTGCACGAAAGGAAGCGTGAGCGGCTGCACGCCCTTCGACGTCCCATTGCTGACGAAAGAATTAAAGTAGCCGGTGGAAACGGTCATCCAGTCGTTGGGCGCGGCGTTTGAGTTGGCCGAGCCGGCTCCGGTCGGAATTCCGCCGTTCCAGCTGGCGTTCGCGATCGGAAACTTGAGGCAGTGAGGATCAATCGCGGGATTTGTCGCTTGTGCGACGGTGCCGTCGCATCCGCCGTTCTGGTTGGGCGCATAGACGTCGCCTTGGTAGGCGCCGGCGTTGTTGTAATTGTTGGCCAGCCGGTCGCGCACAATCTCTTTAACGGCAGTTACCTTGGCGTCCAGAATGAGCGGACCCGCGTTTGCCGCCAGAAACAAATTCCCATTGGTATGAACCCGGCCCTGGAAGGCGAACGGCGGCCCCGCGAAGTAGCTCAAATCGCTATCGGAAAAAACTCCGAATTGAAAGACCGGGATGAGGGCCACTTCCACGCCGCGGGTCATATTCACCGACGCGCCACCTGGCCGGGTGGCGCTTACGTTCAGCGTCAGCGGAATGATTTCCGCGGTAAGGCCAGCGTTAGTTCCGGCACTGATGACGCTGGTCCTGCTGGCCGGGTTGCCGTTGGCATCCGGTGTCCAAGTGATGCTCTCTTGGTAGGTCATCGAATCGATCATGGCGTTGGTGGGCGGACTATTCGTCAGACCGTTGATTTGCAGGGGCGTCGGGGATTGGGACTGCTGGTAGAGCGCCGCCAGATTGGCAGTCAGCAACTCCATGCCGGATTCGGCGCCGTAGTATGCCCGGTTGGTTTCCAGGTCGTTACCGCCAACCTGGCCGGCACCATGGACCATGAATAGCAGTCCGACGGCGATGGCGGACAACAGCATGAGCACCAGCAGACTGGCGATAAGAGTGAATCCCCGTGATCGGCCCTTAACCCTACTCATAGTCATAATCTCCTGAACCTTCGTCTCTCTCCCCAATGACAATGTCTAGTTGTAGCGATCGGTAAACGACAGACTGCGGGTGCTCACGGAAGTTGCCAGAGCCGTGCTCCGGGATTGATTTCCGTAAGAGGTGAGCGTCTGCGCCATGATCTGGATATTCACCTTGTGAATCTGGTTGGGAGAAAAAGGAGCAGCCAGAGGATTAGGAATGCCGGCGCACCCGGGACCATTCGTACCGTCGCAGACGTCATAGCTGATGGCCAGGTTGATAATATTGTCCGCAACCGGCACCGGTTTCTGTCCGCTGACTTGACGCATCAGCCGTGGCGGCAGCGAGGTCGCGGCGGCAGGAATTTCGATGAAATAGGTCACCGCCCAGATCCGAGTCGCGGTGGTAGCGCCCCCGCCACCAACGATGTACTTGATGTTCCCATTGGCTGCGCCTGACTGGTTCATTTTCAGCGGGTCGTTATCGGCAAAAGTGATGTTGGTGTTGGCCCCTGCAGCCGCAATACCGGTGACTTCACCGGCGGCATAGCCCTTGTTATTGTTCAGCAGGATCAGATCACCCACCTGAATTCCCGTGGCAGACTGGATGGCAGGGAAGCCTGCCGGCGGAGCCGCCGGAGGTGCAAGCTGGATTAGGTCCCCATTCGGGTTGGCAGCGGGAAACGTGACAGTGTACTGATTGAGCGGGAATGCGTAGTCTGCGTAGATGACTGTGATGGCGTCCGGTATGGTTCCGGTGGCCGCGATAGCGACGGGCGCCCCTTCGGTGCCATTGCCGGGCCCGGGAACAATGCCGTACATGAAGTTAGAAACCGGGGCGCCGCTGACCGTGCCAGTAGGATAGGTGTTGTTTGCCAGCCAGGAACCGCTGGCATCCACGGCGAATTTCGAAGCGACTGACCCGGCGCCGTAAGGCAAAGACAATCCCCCCGAGGGCAAGCCAGAGCCGGCCATGCTCACATCTTTCGCAATCAAGTTGAGTGCGGCGCGCGTGTTTTGCTGCATTTCCGACGACTGAGAGACCAGTCGTGTCGCATCCATCCCGTTTTTGAACAGTTGCATGGTGGCACCCAGGACAATCAGACCCAGGGCCATGGCGATGAGCAACTCGACCAGACTGAAGCCGCGGACTTTTCGTTCCGATCCCATGTCTCTCCTCAGCGGTACGAAGTAATCAAAGACTGCACCTGATATGTCCGAAACCAGCCTTGGGGAGTGGGGTAACGCACGGTGACGGTGATCTGCCGCACGTTGGGGTTGCCGGGCACGTCCGCAATCTGCACCTGCCGAGTAAAATTGCCCAGGTCCACCAACACATCGCTGGCTGTATTTGTGATCACTCCGCTACTGCCCGGCAAGCGAATGGCCGTGCCGGGCACATCGTCGGCGGTGTTATCCAGTCCGTCCGGACCAGCGTCGGTCATCGGCGTAAATCCCACCTTGAAGATCCCGTTGCCTGTACCCTGGTTCTGGATCTTGTCAAACGTGATCTGGCTGGTTTGGCGTGCCGTGTAAATGCTTTCTATCGCCTCCCCCGCTTTCTGGCGGGCGATGCTGTCGTTTTGAACGGAGGTGGTGTTGCCGATGGAGAGCGCAAAGGTGGCTAGTACCGCCAGCAGGCCAATCATCAAGACCACAATTGCGATGAGGGTTTCGAGCAGGGAGAAGCCCCGCTGCGGGTGTTTATTTCCGGTCACGAAATGTTTAGGCTTCTTCATTGTACGAACCATTTTGGCGATGCCCCGCCGCTAAGCAGGCGCCATCCTCGGATTCTGCCTGTCGCTCCGTATAGAGTGATTGCGTGCGCGCTGTACAGATCGCCGGAGCGGGCGACGTAGATGATGCCACTGTTCCAATTTCCACCCGTATCGTGCGCGGAACCATCCGGCATGAACATGACCTGGTTCGTATTGCCGCCGACGCCTTGGTCAAAGTCGATCGCAGTCCCTCCGTTCCCAAAGCCATCCGGCACCGTTGCCGCACTGTTCGGGAGACCGGCCAAGGTCTGAAACTGCATGTCACTGGGCAAGTCGTTGGTGGAAATTTGCACCGCGGCGGAAAGAGCAGTCCCGGCATCCCAACGGAACACCTGAACGCTGCTTGCAGTGGGCGCGCCCTTCGGGGTGAGCGCACCTAGGGGCGCGGAGGCCGCGCCGAAGCAGACAATGTATTGCTTACGTTCGGCAATCGCGCGCTGACGAGCCACCCGAAGCTGCATCAATACGCGATCGAAGGCCTGATTTGCGCGGGCATCTTTCAGCGCCGGTTGCAACGCCATGAAGCCGATTCCGGCCACGATCATCATGACCGCGACCACGATCATCATTTCAATCAGACTGAAGCCACCCGCACCGCTTCCGCGGGATGATCGGGTTTGCCAAGAACTTGTTTTGCGATAACGCTGCATTACCAAACCCAGCCTCCATTCGCCGCCCGCGGCGGCGGAACTACTTGCAACAGTTGAGGGGATGAGCAACGGCCAGCAGCGGGGACTTCTCTGGCGCACTAGTTATCGTAGGTACAGTTCACACCAGGGTCAAAGCACCGAAGTACCTCTGCGAACCGGCCTACTTAAGTAAGTAATTGGGGAGGGGTTACGGAAGTTCCGCAGTGGAGTCGTCGGGCCGCAAATGCCAGGGCGACAAACCTGTAGCTGGTGCGCCAGTCTTAGACCCGGTTAATCCCCTCAAACTGTAGATTCGGGGACCGAACCTAGCCCGCGCCTAGCCCGATGGTTCTGTAGTGTTCAGCACGGTCGAGGAAATCCGGGCCGGAGACAACGAAGTAGTCGAGCACGGGAAGGGGCAACTTGTTGGAATCGTCGATGTAAACGCCGGCCGCTTCCAGGAGTTGCCGAATATCCAGGCAGTAGGTGATACAGAGACTGATGATCTTGGCGATATGGCGCGGCAGCCAGCCCATAGCTTCGTAATCGGAAAGCAAACCCAACGCGATCGCGTAGTCGCGACTGGCCAGGATTTGAGCGATGGTGCTGGTGAGTTGGTGTGCGGCGCGGAAGGTCAAACCCGTGCGGCCTCGCGCCGCTCGAATCAAATCCGAAAACCTCATATCCGCCCGGCCAAAAGGTAGCGAGAGGAGTGGTTCAAACTTCATTCGCCTCGCCCTGGGTTCTGATGTTTCCGGTTTCACGAAACCGCATTCCAAATCCACCAAACCGAGAATCCGGGCTTCCCTCGGCAGGCACAGCGGCAAGCTCCCCGACGGGGGGCGGCTGGGCAATAAGACAACCTGATGGGGGTCGATCCATCGGAGGTGAGAACAAGTCAGTCCTCCGGGCTGCTCCAGCAGCCATAGGAGATTTTGCAAAGAACTGTCATCGGCCCCATCAGTCCGTTGCCGATAGCAGCGATCAACACGCACAATCGTGCCGGGGATGAGCTTGGGGGAAACCATGGCATCACGGCTCCCGATCTTTGCGAAGCAGTAGCGTCCGGTAGCGGATTCTTCTCCCGGTCGAAAACTTATGGAGGAACCACCAACGGATTGGTGGATGGTGGAAGAAGGTGAGCGCAAAGACCGTGACCGGAAAGAGGCGGTTTCAAATTCTATCGGCGTGACCAGCACCGTACGTTCGGTGTGCAGCTGGACTTGTAGACGAGGAATCTGGTGCAGGTCAAACCCAAACATTCGCATCCAGTCGACGAAGCGGTAACCGGTACTTTCGCTCAAGGCCACGATCTGACAAACGTGCGGCGTGACTCCGCTTCGCAGCTTGTAGAGGAAAGTCGGTGGAATAAAGTAAGGCGATCTGCTTCCATAACGCTTGCCCGTGCCCAGGGAAAGCTGGGTGACGGTGAAGCCCGACTGGCGCAAGATATTCGCGACGCTCCGGACTCGCACGTTCGAGCCATATTGAGGCGCAGCCTCTTTGCCAGCCTCGGTCTGGCGAAAAACAGCCTCCGCCAGAGGAATCCGAAATAAACTGCGTGCCGCGGCGGACGCGCTCATTTACCGATACTAGGCGGACTTTTTGTGCACGAGTGGGGACATGTGGATAGCTCTCTTGGTTCATCCTCCATACTCAACGAATGGCGAGCACGTACTCCTTGAAGTTGAGCAGCCATCGAAAGAAACTCTCTGAGCGATGACAGGTTCGGTTTCTTAGGGCCCAGGCCCGCAGCTGGCCGGTTTTCGCTAGCTTCCATTTTCCATCCCGGCCGCGTTTTCTCGGTGAGTTCGCAACATGGCCACCAGCAAGGATGTTCGATATTCAGCCCGGAGGATCCACGGCCTTGCCCAGCGTGGGTAACAACGTCGACGAATCCAACGTCGCCCACAACAAGAAAACTTCCCACCCTGCCCACCCAGTCACGGCAAGCTTAAAGAACAGTATGTGTTGGGAAGTGGACTCAGTAGTGACGGCAAAAAAAAGGGTTAAGCAGGGAACCAACACGAGCAGCGCCAACTTGCCTAGGCTTGCCGTTGCCGCGGCCCGGGGAAACACCCGAGACCGTTTGGTAAGAACCATATCTTTGAAACGGGCCGAAGTTGGGTATCAGCATAAGTTTCGGAATTTGTGAATGGAGCATTGGCTAATTTACGTCGGTTTACCGACGAGCGTGAGTTGCGCATATGGGTGATCTTTCCTCGGAGCTTTCCCGGGAAGTCTTACTAGTCCTACTCAGAGACAGGCGCGAGCGAAATCAATCTGGGCGCCTCCGGACTCGGGTTGTTGGGCACATTCCCTTTTGTCGGCATACCGACGCCGTTTACCGTATCGACCGCGTGTTTTTCGAACACTTCAAACCCCTCCCTTAAAAAAAGTACGGTCTTCCGAATGGGGGTCCTCTATCCCCAAAGGGGTTTCTCATGAGAAAAATGGTTCATCTAATTCTGGCAACGTTGCTGCTGCTAGGCGCTGTGTCAACCACGTCTTTGGCCGACGGAGGAGCTCCGCGACCAAACTGCTCCCCGGGCAACTGTCCCGGGAAATAGGAGTCGCTAGGTTGCTTGGCGACTAGTCTGAAAATCCTTGTGGGCTGTCTGGTTTGCGCGTAGCCTGCCAGTGCGGCCCATGAGACTTCCCCACCTGGCACCGACAATCTTGTGGTTTGTTCCACTCGCGCTACAGGCTGCGATTGCCCTGGTCATGGTCTCGCGCGGACTCGCCAGAGTATTCCCGGTGTTCTTCGCCTACACTGTTCTTGTGCCTTCTCGCGATGTCCTCCTTCTCCTCTTCCCCAACTCCGGGAACCGGTACGCTCTTGTTTTCTGGTGGGGAGACGCGATTGCAATCTTGTTGAGTCTGGGCGTAGTGGTTGAAACTCTGCGGCATTTGTTCCAGCCCTACCCATTCCTGCGATTCGTTTTCCGGGGAGCCTGGATTGTGGCAGTCATTGCAACCGCTTCCGCTCTAGCCTTGTTCCATAGCAATAGCCCCCGGGGAGCCGATCGAGTGCTGGAGTCGATTCTTCTGATGGAACGATCGGCTAGGATGTTGCAAGTATGCTTGCTGATAGTGCTGATTTTGCTGATGTCCCGCCTGGGCTTGACGTGGCAACACTATGCCCTGGGAATCGCCGCAGGATTCGGGATTTACTCGGCCCTGGATCTGGCTTTGCTCCAATTTCGAGCCCATCTGCATTCTGTCGCTTACGCCACCTTTGCGTTACTCGGCTCTGCCGCATATAATCTCGCCGTCATCACTTGGGCTTTTTACTTTCTGAAGCCTCGGGATGAAAAATCGGTGGACAGCCTGCCAAGTACCGATTTGGCAAATTGGAACGACGCCCTAACCGAGCAGGTAGATAAATGGTATCAACGCTAATAATTTTGTTTGCCAGTGGTTTTTGTTTGTTGCTGGTGTGGGTGATTCTTCATTCCGGGCTGCCCCCCATCCGAAGCCTCGGCGACTGGGAAGCGAACAAGCACGAAGTCGATATCGACGCCTTCCGCCTGCTCCTCGAGTCGGCGGAAGAGCAATATCTCCGGAGGTCGCTTCCCCCGCTTGAATTCCGGGTTTTCCAGAGACGGCGCATGAAGTTGGCGCTTCGATCGCTGGACTTGGTTGGGAAGAACGCCCTGATGTTGATGAAGCTGGGACAACTGGCCAAGGCCGGAGCGAATCCGAAGTTGGCCCAAGAGGCCGAAGAGTTGATATACGGCGCGCTTCGGCTTCGTGTAAACTTGCTGCTAGTACAGCCTTACTTGAGGCTGAAATGGCTATTTCCTGGGTGGACGGTGTCGGTTCCGGGGTTCGCGTTGCCGTATGAGGAATTGCTCAGTTACCTCAACCGGGTCCGGCAACAACGGCGGTGGGACCTTGAGCGGATTCTGATGGCAGGTTAAGGTTCATCCTGTCGCGAGGATGGAATCCCTCTACTGCGGTCGTCTAATTTCTCTTTCATCCAATGAAAGCTTGGGTTGTAGGAAGAAATCTTCTTCCGCCTCATTCAGACATTTCTGCGGACAGCAGCTTGCTTTCCGATTGCCGAACTGCAGGTTGAGGCAGGAAATCACGGGCACCGCCAATGGACTCGGGTAAATGGATTCGGGAGTTGCGGGAAGAGCGATTTGTTAAATCCAGCGATATCGAACGTATCAGCCGCTCGATTGCCGACGTCAAGGGCAACGCGGATTTTTATGTTTCGCACTCCACGCTGGCCGACGTCGAAACCGGATCGGTCCCCAGCATTCACAAGTTGTTCAGCCTGGCGGCTTGTCTCAAAGTCTCGCTGGAAGAGCTTTTGCTGGTGTTCGGAATTGACGCTAACGAGATAAGGCAATTCGCCGGTCAGGGTGAACCCGGTCTGCGGGGGCCTTCGGCCATGGAAGCGAGAGAACCAGGCTTCCGTTTTCAACTCAACTTCGACGCCAGTTTCAACAGCCGCGAGACCAGCCTGCTCCGATTGAATCCTCAGGAACTGGCGGCCTTGCCACCGGCCCTGCGCAACCGCCTCGATCCCAGACGTTACCGCTACGCTGTGGTTGGCCTGAAGGATGACACCATGGGGGAATTGATTCCTCCCGGTTCTCTGGTGGAAGTCGATGTCATGCAAAATGCGGTGCAGGTGTTTGACTGGAGAAGCATGCGGGAACGCCCCGTCTACCTGGTTTGGCATACCGACGGGCACAGTTGCTGCTGGTGTCAGCTGGAAGGCAAGGACCTTACCTTGCTGCCGTACCCGCTATCCCGCCAGCCGGTAAGGCGCTTCAAGGTGCCGCGAGAGGCTTCCGTAATCGGCCGGGTGATAAATGCCTGGCTTCCTTTTGATCAATTGCCCAACGGAGCGCCGACTCACTAGACAGGTTGCAACTCCGACATGTGCTGGCTCAGGATTTCAAGCGCGATGCTGAGATTCAGGAAGAACAACTCGGTGGACCCGGCCAGCGCTCCGATTGGAACGGTTGCGCGGTAGGCCTGCAACGACTTCCAAGTCTTCAGCATGGTGATGGTTTCGCCCCGGGTGTAGCGGATGTACTCCTGCAACTGGCGCACATATTCCGGCAATCGTGTAGTCAGAAGGCGGCGAAAAACCTGCTCGTGGCAAACCCGAAATGCCCGATCCGCTTCGTGCAGTCCCCGCTGGTGCGAGAGTTCAGGATGCAGATACAGGCCGCTGTTGCAATCCCGAAGGGATGCAAGGTAAATCATTCTGGTCAGATCGTTCGGCAGGCTCTGAAGCACTAAATCGCTGATGTAATCCGTCAGACTGTCGGGACAGGAATTGAACGACAGGCTTGGTCCAACTGAAGCGTTCGCAGGTAATTCGGGCGCCAAAAATTCAGGGGATCCCACGGCTCCGAATGGTTTCTGCTCGGGGGGAGTAGACATTTTCTTAATGTGTGCAGCCAATGATAAGTAAACCGTTAAATCGTTTTTTACCAGCCCAAGCAGCCTCTTGAAAGTCCAGCCTCTCAGTGCGGGTTCGACGTACTTCCGTCGCGGTATTGTACTCCGGCGTCTGGATGTTTTGAGCACAGATCTTTCAAGCTTCGATCACCTTTGGCTACCTTGGGTTTTGTCGTACAAATACGTTGTCACGCAGCGGGAAAAGACTCCAAACCGCGAACGCTGCCGAGGAATTCGCAAAGAGCTGAGAGCGCGAAGAAACTCCCCGAGCGTCGTTAAGCTGGTGAAAAACTCGCGCGACCTAGGTGTGCACGTGCGGGCTCTGTGCCGGATTTTTGCGGCGTGGTGGAGGGCCTTTCACGACGTTAACCTCAAATTGCACGGGCAATTTCCTGGGGGGGTAGCAGGCGGCGTTGTCGCACGCCTGATACCTCAGTTCACCATGAATCATGTATCTGGCGGGGAACACCCCGGCCAGCGGGCGCACCTCGACGGTCACAGGGAATTCTCCGGTATAGATGCTTAACTTGTCTTCAGGAGCAAAAGCGAAACTCATTTCTTCGCCGGCCGGATAGCGGACTCCGCCGATTACAATGTCGGTGGGCGGATTTAGCTTGAGTGCGGTGGGGATGAGAAATTCAGACTTGGGGCGATTGGAATTAACGTGAAATCCGGCACTCACGTGAAATCTCAGACTCACCGTGTTCGGCTTGCCCCGCGTGACCGTGACCATGGGCGCGGGCGACATGGTGACCGACGGGATTTTTTTCCCCGGAATGCCCGGGTCGCCGAGAGTGTTGAGGGGGAGGTTGCCGGGAGCCTCTTGCGCGGCCGCCGTCAGTGCCGTCAGCAGGACCACACCTTGCACGAGCTTTCGCAGCATAAACATCAGGACAATGCTAGAAGAATTTGGTGGCGCCGCCTACATTACTTTTGCGCCTCTACCGACTGTCCCTCGGCCAGGGCCTTTTTGATGTTTTCTTCAATTTCTCTTCGTCCCTTTAGTCCGAATACTTTATCCACGACCTTGCCATCCCGTCCGATGTAAAAGGTTGCGGGCAGGAACTGAACTCCGCCATAAGCGTCGCCCACCGCCTCCTTGCCCACTAGGATGGGATAATTCACTCCCAGGTCGTGAGCGAATTCGCCGATTTCCTTGGGGCTGGCGTCGTCCATGGCAACGCCAACGATCTGCAATCCCTGTGGCCCATACTGCTTTTGCAGTTCGGCGAACCAGGGCATTTCGATCTTGCAGGGCTGGCACCATGTAGCCCAGAAATTTAACAACACGCCCTTGCCGCGGAAATCGGAAAGATGAACGGTTTTGCCATCGAGCGATTCCAGGGTGAAATCCGGCGCCGTCCGGCCTTTCATGTTGGGGCCAGCATCGGCAACCCCTCCACGGGGACTGCGCCGCGCCATCTGGAATCCGAAGACGAGCATGACGGTCACCACCATGGCGACTACGATAATGACGACGGGATCGCGTTTCACGACAAACTCCTGTTCATCAGTGCGAATTATGGGTTTGAATCACGATCGTGCCAATCAAAGCGCGAATCGGTTCAGGAACGACAAATAGTTCGAAATGATGGTGAAACGCCCAACCACCAACAAAATACCGAGCACAATCAGCAACCCGCCGCTGGCCACTTCCAGGGCATGCATGTGCATGCGAAAACGGCTGTAGAATTTGAGAAAGCGCTCGATACCAAGCGAGGTCAGCAAAAATGGTACGGCCAATCCCATCGAGTACACAGCCAGCAGGAAGATCCCCTTGGTCACCGAATCCTGGGCTGCGGCAAAAGTAAGGATCACACCCAGGATGGGACCCACGCAGGGCGTCCACCCGAAGGCGAAGGCAAAGCCGATCAAAAAAGCTCCCCATGGCGTACTTCCGCCCCTGACACTGTGCAGGCGCGCGTCGGTATAGAGCGCCTTGATCTTGAACAAGCCGGTCAAATGCAATCCGAACAGGATAATGACCACGCCCGCCACCTGCGCCAGCAGCGACTTATAGCGCGCCAGCAACTGCCCCACCTCGGTGGAGATCGCACCCAGCGTGATGAACACAACGCTGAAGCCCAGGATAAAGCCAAGCGAATTCAGCATCACTTTGCTGAACAAGCGGGATTCCGGCGCCTTCAATTCCTCGACTCCAGCTCCCGAGATCAGCGACACATAGCCTGGAACCAGGGGGAGCACGCAAGGAGAGAGGAAGGAAACCAGCCCTGCCAAAAAAGCCGCGATGGGAAGAGGAAGAGTAGACATCCGAGCTTATTGTACCTGTCGGACCAAATTGGCCCTCAATCAATTTGGAACACTAGTCGCTGACCGCGAGTTTGCTCGCTTAGGTGGTCTGGATTTCAGATCCGGCCAAGCCGAGCTGCGCTCGGCAGTCTTTCGTCTCTGCCTCCACAGATGCCTGGCAGGGCCGAATGTTACAGGCTATTTGCGCTGATTTTTGCTGGCAGGAGGTAACCCAGGCTGGGCCGGTTCTGCAATCGTCTCCGCCGGCGGGGCGGACACCGCCTTGCGGATGAACCCCGGCGGGATGGCAGCCGTCAGCACGGTACGATCCCCGCGTTGCTGCACTTTCAGTCCGGCGAAAAATGCTTTTACGTCAGGATCGTTGCCCGGCATCGAAACGGTACCCTCAGCAGTGTGAAAAAGCTGGAGAAACGTGCCCAGTTGTTCGCTCAATCGCTGGGCCTCGTCTTTGCTGCCGGTGAAGGCCTCGGCCTGGAAGTGCACCCGTCCGAGATAGCGCGCCGACGCCACCACCGTGGCCGGCTTGGTGAACAGGAATGACACCGCGCTCCGGGCAGGCAGCCTATCTACGGGGGCGACCGTGAAAATCGCCCATCCCAGACTCGCGAGCGGGACATATTTATAATAGCGGCGCAACAGCGCCGGCCCACCGAAGGGGGAAGCCAGCTTCCGCGACCGGTCCACGATGCCGCGAATCACCATGGGGTCGTCGTGGTTCGACGCTGCCACGGTGTCAAAGCCGAGAATGGCAACCCGCAGGGTGCGGCCTTCAAGCGGGATACTGTAGATGTCCACGGAATTGTAGTTTTCCACTGAAGCGGAGATTTTTCCGAGATAAGCTCGCAGACGCTCCCCTTGAATCCTGCCGACAAAGACTTCCGAAAAGCGCGCCGGTTCCGGGGCCGCAGCTTTGGCGTTCGGCTTGTCCGTCGGATAGTGAATGGCAAAGGCAGCTTGGTCCAAGTCGCGCTCGAACTGAAAGCCGGTGGCCTGAATGAATTGTTCGTATTCGGGTTCGTGGGGGACGTCCGGCATCTGCCCTGCGATGTTGGCGCGGCGCACCCATTTCAGGCTGACGTACAAATAACCGTCAGCGCCGGGCAGCAGGCGGGCAGGCTCGGGCGGGGCGTGCTTGCGCAACACAACCGCCAGAGCGATGGCGGCTGCAACCAACACAAAGCCGAACAGAATGGGGAGTCTACGCCTTATGCGCATGAAATGTGGCCATTCGCGGCGGAAAAGCCAAACTCACCACGCCGCCAGCGACGGTCAGAGAGTACTAATCATACCATCCGGCCCACACCGGCTACTGCAGCTTGGCGTATTCAGCCTTTGCTTCCTTCAGGATGGGGACATCGGGATCGGCATCTTTCCAGGCCGCAAAGAAGTCCTGGTAAGCGGCTTTGGCTTTCGCTTTGTCCTCCTGCAGCGCGTAGGCACGTCCCAATCCTAGCCGCGCCAGAGAATAGAGCGGATTGGTTGGGGCGATGCCGCGGTGATCTAGAATCTTCTGATACTCGGTGGCGGCTCTTGCTCCATTGTGCAAACGCAAATGCGCTTCTCCGCGAACATACATGGGCCAATAGACGGCGCCAAATGGCGGCGAGCCAAACTCGTAGGGAACAGCAGCCTCCAGGGTATCGACGGCCTGTCCGGCCTGGTCGGCTCTGATCTGGTTCGTCGCCCGTGCTACCGGCAGCCAGACCGAGTTCAGCAAGGTGTCGGTAGGAAATTCCCTGGCCAGCTCTTCAATCAGTTTCTGCGATCGGCTGGTGTCGCCGGCCCGGGCGAGTGCGTCGGCAGCTGCCGCGCGAGTATCGCGATCATCCGAAAAGGCAACCGCCTGCAATGTTACTTGCCTGGCGAGTGCCTGATTGCCAACCTCAGCCAGGCAAGACGCGTCGAGCAGGCGAATCCCCGCGGAGAGCTCCTTAAGGCCGGAATTTTGAGCGGAACTGACCCCCTGGGCAAAGCTTTGCCTGGCACTCTGTATCTTGCCCAAAGCGCATCGCCCCATTCCCTCGATTATGAACATGATCGGCTCCACGGAAGGTCCTTTTCCCAACTCCATGGCCCGCTGCATTCCAGTCTTATCGCCACGGACGAAGGCGATGGCGTAGAGCGAAAAGGCATCAGTAGGAGATGCCAACCCTAGGGCCGTGGCCTGCTCCACAACCGTCTTGGCTTCGTCGTAGCGACCGAGGGACTTGTAAGCTTCGGCGAGGTTCGCATAGGCGAACCTATCCTTCGGGTTGAGCCGCATCGCTTCGCTGGCATTGGCCACGGACTTTTCCGGCTGTCCAGTCGACTCGTAGCCGAGCGCCAGGTTATCCCATGGAACCGAGTCTCGAGGATAGGTTTGCTTCCACTGCTCATATATCGCCAGGGCTTTATCGACTTCTCTGGTGACCTCGCTGTAGTAGTGAGCGGAGACATAGAGTTTTTCTCGTTCGCTCGCCCTATCCTTCAATTCGAATGCCTTGCTCAGGTTCTCCAGTTGCTGTTTGGTTTGCGACAGGTTGCCGTAGACCACACCCAGGGTGGCATAGGCCATGGCAAAGTTCGGGTCCAGTTCGATGGCGCGTTTCAAATGCGGAATGGCTTTGTCGTCGTTCAGCTTCTGGTGCTCCGCTTGTCCCAGGGTGAAAGCCTGCAACGCTTCTAACGATGACGTCGTGGCTTGTTCCAGCGGGGTGGCGAATTTCTGTACCGAGCCGATCGACTCGCCCAGTTTCTGCCGCAGATTCGAAGCCGCCTGGTCGAGCGACTTCAGCACCTGCTCTTTGCTTTCGGACTCCGCCTGGGCCCGACCCAGCGAATCTCCGGTTTGGGCGTTCACCGCGTTCAGATCAATCACGTAATGGCTGCCCAGACTCGAAATAGAGCCCGTCAGCATGGCTTTCACACCATCCCGCACGCAGATTTCCCGCGCCACATCGCTGGTCACCCGCTCGTCGGGAGACCGGCCCATCAAGCGCAAGGCTGCCTGGATCCGCGATTGCGGAAGAACATTCAGATATGGCGACTGCTCCAGTTGCACCGCCAGCGCCTGCTTCAAAGTTCCGTCAAAGACGGCGTCGCCGGTCGTATTCACGAAGTCGGCTAGGAGGATGGAATCTTTCTCGGTCAGCGTGGTGGAGCGATGGGAGTAGAAGAAAAGCCCGGCGGCGACTGCGACTAGCAAAGCCGCCACGGGAACGACAATCTTCCAAGCCTTTGTCCTTCGCGGCTTCTCAGGAGCAACTCCGGCGATCTTTACCGAAGAGGACGAAGAAGGAATCGAGGCCAGTGCAGCGGCGGAGACAGGCGCCGAGGGTGGGGCCACGGTTTGGGCTACTGGAACTGGAGAAGAGGCGGAATCGTGCGCCGCTGCCACGCTCCCGGAACTGGCGGCCACCGCGCGGCCCGTGTCCGTGTCTCGCTTCAACCTCTGCAAATCGGCGCGCATGTCGGCGGCGTGCTGGTAGCGGAGATTGCGGTCTTTCTCCAGCGACTTGTTGACGATACGTTCCATCTCGCCGGGCAGGTCGGGATTGAGCCGGATCGGAGGAGTGGGAAGGCGTTCCAGAATTGCATTGAAGATGAGAGCGGAGGTGTCCCCCCGAAAGGGAAGCGTGCCCGTCGCCATCTCATACAACACGGCGCCGAAAGAGAACAGATCACTGCGCGCGTCGAGTTCTTTCCCTTTGGCCTGCTCGGGAGACATGTAAGCCACGGTACCTAGCGTGGAACCGGGACTGGTCAGGTGCTCTTCGCTCATGGCAGTCGCCTGCGAAAGCATTCCCGCCGCGTCCACTGCTCCGCTGCTGCCAGTAACTTTCGCAAGGCCAAAGTCCAGAACCTTGGCGTGACCACGATCGGTAACGAAAATGTTGCCTGGCTTGATGTCGCGATGAATGATGCCCTTGGCGTGCGCCGCATCGAGCGCGTCGGCGATCTCGATGGAGAGCGCTAGCAGCGTGTCCAATTCCAGAGGACGCCCGGCGATCATATGCTTCAAGGTCACGCCGTCCAGATATTCCATGGCGATAAACGCCTGGCCGTTTTCTTCGCCAATGTCGTAAATGGTACAGATGTTGGGATGGTTCAGCGCCGAAGCCGCCTGCGCCTCACGCTGAAATCGGCTGAGCGCCTGGGCATTCCTGGCCACTTCATCAGGCAGGAACTTGAGGGCGACAAAACGGTGCAGCCGGGTGTCTTCCGCTTTGTAAACCACACCCATCCCACCGCCGCCCAGCTTAGCGACAATGCGGTAGTGCGAGATAGTCTGGCCGATCATGGTTGCGCAAGCAGTGTGAAGGCCGCGAGGCTGCCATGTTAGGGGCGATACGGCGGCAAGTCAACGTGCGGCGCCATGGCATGTGTTTCGGAATCCTGATTTCTACAAGAGGCGTCATACTGACCTTGCGAAGGATCCAGCGTGAAGCGGATCGGCACTCAGCCCTGACCCGTGTCAGCTTGGCTGCCATGCCCAGGCTTGCACTTGTGCGAGTTGAACTGCTGCTGGATGACCGCCTGCGCCCGTGCTTGCTGGCCAGCCGGCTGATGCTCCGCCTGGAACTGCACTTTGCAGAGCTCGCAGATTCCGATGACCGGAACATTCTTGACCCGTTTCACGATCCGAAGATTGCGCTTGGGCATGAACACAGTCTCCCACAGTTTGCCCGGTAACTGCGTATTTAGTGATCAGTTTCCGCCAGCCGCAGGACCCTGGCACCACCAGACTCGGGGTAGTGTCGCAGCCGCTGGATGAGACAACAACATATGGCAAGGTGTGACTTACTTGCGTAAAATAAGAACCGAACGCTAAGGAGCGGCATGGCATTCATCGACACCAGCAAACTGCCAGCGATCGAACGGTTACCAGGCTGGAGAGGGCGCTATTTCGATTCTCCGAGCATGACGTTCGCGCATTACGAGTTCGACGCAGGCTCCTCGATCCATGAGCACTCCCACCCTCAGGAAGAGGTGTATCACATCATCGAAGGCGAACTGGAACTAGCCATTGGCGGCGTTACCCAGCGATTAGGGCCTGGCTTTGTCGGGATCGTGCCATGCCATGCGCGACATGCCGTAAAGGCGATCTCAAGCGGTAAAGTCATCGTCGTGGATTATCCTTTGCGGAACCCTCCTTTGGGTCAATCAACGCATCGCTAGGACGCCAACCCAGCCGTTTCTGAACCTCGAATGGATGGAGATCGGTTCCGTGCAGCCGGGGCACGGCGGTAGTTGTCGTTGAGGGTTCGCGCCAAGGCTTTTCTATTTTCGCACTCGCAAAAATGATTTGTATTTGTGTCCATCTTGTTGCATTACTGCAACAAGATGAAACGAAAACCAAAAAGTCCGGTCGCCGCTCGCTGGCGCCAGCGTAAGTTTGAACTGCTGGGCCGCTATCCCATTCCCCCCGACTTGTTGCCGGGCTCTCTCTCCCAGAGCCGCACGCGTTGCGGGAAGCCCTCCTGTCACTACGCCAACGGGGAAGGCCATGAAGCCTGGACTCTCACCTTTATGTCCGGTGGGAAACGTCGCGTCGAAAGGATTCCCAAACCCTGGGTCGACCAGGTGCGCCTGCAGGTTGAGGCGGGGCGCAATTTTCAGGAGGCGTTGCGCGAGGTGCTCACCGCCAATGCCGAACTGCTGATTCTGGCCCGTAAACAGGAGTCCCCCCATCGTCGCTGACCATGCCCACGCCACGTGCGCTGCGCCGCTTCGTCGTTGATCGTCTCGGCCTGCAGCGGTACTTGGCCAAACCCGGCGATGGCCGACAGCAACCGGTCATCCCGGCGCGAGTGCTGCTCTGGGCGATGCTGGTCGGACGGGTGCTGCGGGAGAATAGTTTTTACGGCATCGAGCAGATCGTGCGAGTGGCAGGTTGCCGAGTCCTTGGACTGGAGCAGTCGTTCAGCAATGATGCCCTGAGCTACTTCGTCGAACGATTAGATCCGGCTACTTCCCGCTCCGCTCTGATCGAGGTGGTGCGTCAAGCCAAGCGCGGCAAAGCGTTCCAAGATTGTCGTTTCATCGGGCTGGCTTTGGATGGAACCGGGGCGGGGCGGAGCCAGCAATCCCATTGCGACTGGTGCCGCCCCATGCGCGATGCCAAGCACAATGTGATCGGGTACCATCACAAACTGGTCACCATCAGTGTGGTGGGTACCGGTCTGACTTTGCCCTTCGACGTCGAGCCCTACGGTCCCGGAGACAGCGAGTTGGCTGCGGCCCAGCGGTTGCTCAGGCGGGTCATCGCCAGCATCGGCACCCGGTTTGCCGACTATCTGGTGGTGGATGGGGAGTACGCGGGCGCGCCCTTCCTGCACGCCGCCAACCGCTTGGGGCTGGGGGTGGTTGCACGTCTGAAAAAATAATCTGCCACTCTTGCTCGCTGCGGTGCAGCGGCGGTTCCAGCAGCAAGCACCCACTCACGTGTATCGCGACGGCAAAGATCGGGTTGAGATCTGGGATGCCGAGGACTTCGATCCCTGGGAGGCGTTGCAATGGGAAACCGTGCGCGCCATCCGCTATCGCCAGCACAAACCCAACGGCCAGGTGGTCGAGGCGGAATGGTTGACCGACTTCCCCCTTCGCCGGGTTGGCAGCTTGTCGTTGTATCACATGGCGAAGAGTCGTTGGGAGATTGAAAACCAAGGGTTCAATGATGCCAAGAACCGCTATAGTTTTGAACACACTTGCCACCATGAGAAAAATAGTGTGCTCCTCAACTCTCTTCTCACCCTGTTCGCGCTAACCATTGAGCGGCTCTATCGCATCCGCTATCTGCATCGTGGTACCCATACGGTGCGGTCCGCCGAGCAACTCTGCCGCATTCTTTGGGTCTCGCTTTCGCGTCCCCTCGCCCCCAACACCAGCTAGTCGCGCACTCTCCGCCGAACCGTCTCGCTTGTCCCAACCCCTAAGATGCCCTCCCCGACCGCGGTTCCCGCGGATCGGCAAATGCGTGCCAAAAAATAGACCTACCGGACTTCGCCGTTCGCAATCTGCTCTCTCCTCCATCTTTCGGGCATCGCCGGTATCCTGATACCTGACTTATGCACAGAATTTGGCCTTGTCTGAGGTCGCCTGCTGAACTTTGGCCCTCATCGTTTCTGCTAAATCGCGTTCGGGACGTCGGCTGAGTATCTTCCGTTCTGGACTTC